>Ga0078894_10001549_pt1 | contig 17215 bp, 13 predicted proteins | sample LauGreSu1BDMLBSD_2_FD_67506 | JGI IMG/M metagenome (GOLD analysis project Ga0078894, IMG submission 67506) | Freshwater lake microbial communities from Lake Michigan, USA - Su13.BD.MLB.SD (version 4) (version 4) | ecosystem: Environmental > Aquatic > Freshwater > Lake | place: Lake Michigan... | reverse complement strand
TCTTCAGACTTATCTGAAGAAAAAACACCGGCTAATGCTCCCAATGGTTTTTTAACAACAAGGTTCCATATTTTACTTAGCGCCCCTTCTTTTTGGGACACTGTACCATTTACAGGCATATCGCCACCCCTATATCTCCGTTTACGAGTATTCAGTCGTTGCCGATTCATCTAACAATTAGAGATATTAATCGACTTCCTCAACGGTGGGGCCAGGGCCAGCAGAAGGTGCCTCGCCACCACCCTCGGCACCCTTATACAGACGCAGCAGAACCGGGCGCACACGCTCCTCATACCTCTTCAGCTCCTCCTTGTAAGTCTCCGCCTCTTCGGCCGGATGTTCGTCCAACCAATCAAGTCCCTCCTGAATAGTCTTCTCAGCATCTGCCACAGCATCCTCACCCAGTTTACTCTTCACACTCTCATCTCTAATTGAGTTACGCGCATTATATAGATATCCTTCCATTTCATTACGCGCCTCCACCTTCGCCAACCGTGCCTTATCATCCGCGGCAGCCTCCTCGGCCTCTTGTACCATCCTGTCAATGTCTGCCTGGCTCAGACGCGCCTTGTCATTCGTAATTGTAATCTTGTGGCTCTTTCCAGTCGACTTCTCTGCTGCACTCACATTTAGGATACCATTCGCATCAATATCATATGTCACCTCAATCTGCGGCACACCACGAGGCATTGGAGGCAGACCCTCCAGCCGGAACTGGCCCAGCAGATTACAATCCTTCGTAAACTGCCGCTCACCCTCAAAAATTCGGATATCACATGCCACCTGATTGTCAGAATATGTAGAGAATGTCTGAGTCTTCTTGCAAGGCACCGTTGTATTTCTCTTAATCAGCGCCGTCATAACACCACCTGATGTCTCAATACCGAGAGACAGAGGAGTTACATCAAGCAGGATGATATCGCTCGTGCGGTCCTTGATGTTCTGGCCGGCAGTTAGGATGTGTGCTTGGACCGCCGCGCCATATGCAACTGCCTCATCAGGATGCACACCATCATTGAGCTTCTTCCCATTAAAATACTCGGTCACCATCTGACGAATCTTAGGGATGCGCGTGGATCCACCGACCATCACCACCTCGTCAATCTGGTCCTTGGAGAGCTTCGCATCTCGCAATACCTGGTCAAGAGGCTTCAGACAACGACGGAAGAACTCATCGCATAGTGACTCGAACTTTGCACGCGTTAGCGTTACATTTAGGTCATGGCCCTCCATAATACTATCCACCTCAATCTGGACAGAGGAGGCCGCAGACAGACTGCGCTTTGCCCTCTCAGCAGATGCACGTAGACGCTGGAGAGCCTTTTTACTGCTCGCAATATCAAGACGCGTCTTTTTCTTGAACTCAGCCGATGCCCACTCCACAATTGCCTGGTCAAAATCGGAGCCGCCAAGGTGGGTATCACCACCCGTTGCCTTCACTTCAAATACGCCGTCATCCAGAGAGAGGATGCTAATATCATGTGTACCCATTAATGTTACCGTAAAGGAGTTTAACCTCTACCTCTCAATATTTCTATTGAGTTCAGACTATATCTTACAGAGTTCATTTATCATATCTTTAATTGTTGCACTAGTTTTAGGGAACATTACATAATATTTATAATTATTTTCATTACACCAATTTATTGCTGCATTTTCTTTTGCTGGTTGTTTTCCTGATTGAATTTGTTCTTTATACCAGCAGTGGTTATCTTTTATTTCTATAATTAGTTTTAAGTCTGGTAGTTCAAAATCAACTTTATAGGTACGGTCTTTTTCATTAAACTTGTATGGTATTTTGGGACCATTCACAATTTTAATATTACGTTCTTGACACCATAAAATAAAGCGTTTTTCAGGTTGACTTTGCCAGACAATAGACGACCCATCATTCAACGTGAGTTTTCTAATGCGAAATGTTTTATTTGTTAAGCTACATTCTTTACAAAAGACTTTCAGTTTATTTTTAACAATCTCTAAATCTCTATGAGTAAATTCACAATCACAATTATCACAATTAAAGGTAATATAATATGGCTTTTCTACAATATTATCAGTTTTATTAATCAACATTGGTGTATATCGTGTTTGATTAAAAATACGATATGTTGGATAATATTCCCAATTATCTAATGCAGTCAGCTTCATATTATTCACTCCTTTAATTTTTGATTTTATGTTATTAAACTCTTCAACCGTTAGATGGATATTAAAATATTGTAAATGATAATCATCATCCTCATTATTCCAATCCGTCTCACTCATTGTAATATAGTCATTTAGAGATTGTGTTTTTTTTGCCTGACGAGTAGAAATATGTTCACCACTCATAACTTCAGAAAAATTGTCTTTCATAAATGTAGAATGTGTAGCTCGTTTTGTTGCATCAGTATTAACACACGTTGAACAATGAACACTACCATTATTAATTTTTCGTACATATAAATTTAGACTTATTTCTTGTTGAATATCACAAGTCATGCATTTATATTTTATTAGTAACGAATTATTACGTGAAATTGGCGTGTCATCTATAACAATTTTATATATAGGTTTTTTTGTATTTGAATATTTTGCAGCAATATGTTTGATGTCGAATGATTTATAGTGTAAGTTCTCATTTGTTCCCTTTAATCTAATAGATTGGATGGCATTCAAATATGTTGTTGAGATATCAGAAGTACCGCCTTCCATCTTTTGCTAGTTTTGTGTTGCAACAATTGTTTAAACTCTGCCTGTGCACTCGTGGGCATTTGCCTAGTCGTTGAACCTTACCTTTCGGCCTTGGCTGCTGATTGTCCAATCCTATCTATTTTTTAACCTTCACGTTTATAACCACCAGTTTTGGTCATTGCGTTGTGGTATAGATGGCTCTAAGGAGTTTCCAGCAATTCACACAGTTTGTTAATGCGGAAGCAGTATTACATATGTTTACCACCGCAGTCAAAAACGACAATATTCTTCTCACCTTTCGCACTATTATCAAGACCATACGCGACTGCCGCAGCAGTTGGCTCGTTGATGATACGCAGCACATTGAGGCCAGCAATTACACCTGCATCTTTCGTTGCCTGACGCTGGCTATCATTGAAATAGGCCGGCACAGTGATAACTGCGTCACGGACGGTTGCACCTAGAAATGCCTCTGCAGTTGCCTTCATCTTTGTCAGGACCATTGCGGAAATCTCCTCGGGCAGATAGGTCTTCTCCTCACCTTTGTGCTGCACTGCAATAATAGGCTTCCCCTGGCCATTATCGCGCACCTGGAAAGGCCAATGCTTGCGGTCCGCTGCAATTACAGGGTCATCATATCGGCGGCCAATTAGGCGCTTTGCATCAAACACAGTATTGGTTGGATTCGTCGAAGCAAGTGCTTTCGCTGCATCGCCAATTAGCCTCTCTTCCTCGGTAAAAGATACATAGGAGGGAGTTGTACGGTTACCCTGGTCATTCGCAATCACTTCCACCCGATCATTCTGCCATACAGCTACACAGCTGTAGGTGGTACCAAGGTCAATGCCAATCGCAGGTGCTACTTTCGCCATATTAGACAATCTAACTATCTAGTACGGGTAAGTTTTAGGCTGTTTTCGGGCGCAACCAAGAGACTTTTAAGACGTTGTCTGGCTGCGCTTATCAATATTCATCAAGAAGAGCAGGCGAGGTGTCGGCAGCGTATTAATATATGCCATTGCATCTGTCAAACGCACACTCTTCCCAACAGGCTTCAGCGCGGTCATATAGACACGATGCAGTCCACCAATATGTGTATGCCAGCGCGCATCAATATCATTTAGAGTGGCGGAGTGGGCCTTGTGCACATCCACATAATACTTGTAGAGCTGGCGCGTAGTTGCCCGCACCCACTTCTCATACTGCCAATACATATTGGAATCCTCGGGATAGTACTGCAGATATGTTTTTACCATACCTGCAGCACGTAGACCAAAGAACCGCTCATCCGCGCGACTTGTTGCACCGCGCATGGTTCGCACCATGTGATACACAGAGGAACGAATGCGCCAACGCTCCCCTGCCCCGTCATGGACTGTAATACCCTGCCATCCCCATCCCCGCTCAGTTACAAGGCGCTCAAACCATGCTGCAACTGTCTCACCACTTGCCGGCCCTTCTAACTGACTCTCATACACCTCCCTAATTGTCACCGAGCCATCTGCCGCCACCACACCTGTCTGCAGAATGTAGAGGCGCGGCTCGCTCACTACCTGTACAACCCGGTGTGCGGGATGCTGCAGGAGAACAGTTAGGAAGTTGCAGCCATCCTGTGCAGCCAGCAGCTCATCCACTGTCCCAAAACCTCGCGCCTTCACGGCGTCGTCCAGCATTTCACGGAAAGAGACCTTACTGTAAAAACCGCGGCCGGCACCAAGGCGTGTCCGAGACGATACCTGCGCCTGTCCATCTGCGCCGCGGAAGATGGTAAGTGTAACACCTTCCAGGAAATTCTGCACAGTCTTCCCTACAAACTGCTCAGGTCCCCATTCAAACACATTACCGGTCGCGACTGCCTCGTCAACCGCCTTGGGTGTAGAGACTGCAACTGGCATATTGCTCTGCGTGTTCCACAGAACACTTCGAAACCATTTAGAATGAGCAAGGCTCATGTTTGTAATGCCTTTGCGGTAATAAATGAGTGCAAGGTCACCAGACTCACGGATGCCAAATGCCCCGCCCTCATCTGAGCTAAGATAATCATTAAGCGCCGACCAAGTGTCAAAGCGCTCACGTAAATTTTTGAGTTCAAACAGCGTATAAATCATTTTAGACCCGCGAACAACTGCTAATGCAGCGCTTTCGCGGTTTAAGCTGTGCGGGGAAACCTCTCAATAGTTAGAAGATGGACGAACAACATCTACCCCCGGATGATGTAGCCGCTGCAGCGGCAGCAGCTGCTGAACAAGCAGAGGGGAGTGTACAAATAGCACCGCAGGCAGAAGATGAAAGTGACAGCCCCGAGTCCGTTATTGAGCTCGGTGATACGGTTGTTATTAAAACAGAAAGGCGTGGGCTCATCGTCGGCCAAGTATATTACCGTGATGAAGACTTGATAAGTGTGAAGCTCCAGAACGGCTCCAATGTACTTATTAATTTTCCGTTAGAGGATGGTGACTTCCCTGAGGAAGATGATGAGCATGGCCGCATTCTTGGATACAATGTTACAAAGAAGCGTATCCTACCATCGTTTGTAGAGCAGCATAATATCCAGGCTGGTCAAATTATGGATGTTTTCTTACCAAATGGTGCCATCGACGTCAATAATACGTATACAGTGGGTCCTGTAAATGTCGAGACCGATACAATTATGATAGTTGACAAGGAAGGGAAAGACGAGCCTCTCAGCTTTAATTTCCGTGGTATTCCTCGTGACCGCCCATTTCGCGTAATAGCGACTCGCGACCCGCCGCAGGATGACCAAGAGGTTGCTGCGGCAGATGCTGCTGCCGGCCAGGCACCTGCCGCAGCTGCAACAGCCCAGGAGCTGCAGGATGCTGCCGAGGCGGCAGAGTCTGCCGAAATCACAGGTGACCGCATAGACTTCAAGATTATCGGCTCTGTCAAAATGCCCCGTATCATTGAAATCCAAGATGTCCCCTCAAATGAGCAAGTATATTCTGACCTAATTCAGAAAGCCGACCTCATTAGTGACCTGTTAAAAGACCTTACAGATACAAAGAAGAAAAATCCGAATGAGCTTCGCAAACTGAGAACTATGACGGAGATTTTCGCCTCTCTCAAAAACGACCTCATTCATTATGAGCCTGATGGAACGCCTGCAGGTCGCCGTATTACATCGCTACGTTATTTAATCCAGATGTTTGAGAAAATCGACGTGCCATTGGGTCGTCCTGTTCTCGATGTTACTCACCAATTCCAAATGCTAAATGACCTGCCTGATAGTGAAGGCGATATTGAGTTCAATACTCCTAAAATAAATGATAGTATTATGATTCGTGATATAGAGAATTATCTGGAACTCCTAAAAGAGCAGACAAACATTCGCCCATCAGGTATGGGCTCGGACCCTAATGAGCGTGAAATTCAGTATTGGACATGGCTGCGAAACTTGTATGAAATCTGCATGCGTCCCTGGTCTGCAACTGATGCGCGCGGACGAAAAAATTGGGTGGCCAAACAGGATACCGAGTTTTTCCGTAAAGAAATACCAAGTGTTGAACCTGCTGAAGATGCTGAAGCCGTTGAAAAAAGGGCGAGTACTCATGAAGAAGAGAGTAAGGATGATGGCCTAATTCGCGCCCTTCACGTGGCTAAGTTAGATGAGACAAAACTCATTTCTGACCGTGCAAATAAACGGCCAATTATACGTACAACTGAAATAAAGAGTATTGACCTGTCCGTGGAGCGTGCACTTGGCCCACTCAATCGCACAGACGATAAAAAGAAAAATTACCTATTACGTGAAGGCGAATTTGCTCCAGTGAAAGCATATGTGCTATTTCCACTAAGCCTTACACCCTATATTGGTAATTCTCGTTCTGGGCAAATTGTGCGTGATATGGAATATGGTATGCGTCCTATAATGACAATGCGTGAGCTCATTGCAATGAAAGGTGGTATTTCGAATGTTGCAAAATCGAACGTAATTTTTGCCTTAAATATGAAAGATGCCGCTGAAAACAATATTGAACTGGCCGATTACTTACGCGGCATTAAATTTTCAGGGCTTGGTATGGGGTCCTTTGAGTTTATTATGCGTCAATTTGGCATCCATCGCTTTGAATATAACATGTACACCCTGCCTGTCATTCTTGAAAAACTCGCCTCCACACAAGGGCTACTACTCAAGCACATCAATAATTTGCGCCAAGACCTCAAGGCATTCAATGAATCAGGTAAAACAACGGTGAATGACCGCCTAATTGGTGCACCATTAGAGGAAGCAAGCGAGCAGGAGATTGACCTAATAACTGCAATTAAGACATCGCCATTACTTGAAAAGGCGCTTCAGACATTTAAGAATTATTCGCCTCGACTTGCAACAAATGATATTGCGCAAATGATTGCATTATACAAGGCACATTCTGACCTTCTAATTGCAGTTTTAGGAAATGTGCCTGCACTTGTTGCAAAAGAGGAAATGCTTGCAATGCGCAATAATTTTGCAACGGCACTCGAAAATGACTCAAAGCGTCGCAATTATGAACGTATGAAAGGTGCACCACCTACACCTAATAAATGCCCACACGTCACCCTTTTACGAGACATTAAACGTATTAACGATGACAATGAGCGCATGACACGTATGGTTGACCTTATTACAAAGACGGAATATGTCGGCAAACGCACTGAAAATTATATTGAATGCTCCAAATGTGACCAGCACCTTATTTGCGTACACGAGTTGTTACAAATCAAACAATTCATCAACCCCCGTGAAAAGGACGCTATACGTAAGGAAATTTACCTTAATTTTAATGGACCACTTGTATCTGGCTATTATCAGTGCCGTAACTGCGGCCAACCAATTGCAGAGCTCGATTTTGACAACAATCTTGAGTTCGATGATGATGGTCGGCCAATGATGGGACGCGCGGTTCTCGTTGACCGTGATGCAGCACGTGAGGAACAATTAGAGCAGGCACTAAGTGACCCACTAAAAGATGAGGAATTCAATATTTCTTTTAAGGACCCACTGGAGTCTGATATATACTCTATTTCTAAACTGATTGCTGAAAAAGTAGGTATATTGCCAAATCGTAATGCATATATTCGTATTGTAGATGGCACAAAACGTATTATGGCTAAGCAATATAGTCGTGCCGAGTATGCAGTAGAAATTGCAAAGGTGCGCAAAAAGGACCCTAAGAAGGCTGCGACATATCCTGACTTTGATGTGCGCTGCAGTCGCATTTTAATCTGCGCTTGCGCCTCTCAAGTACTATTAGAGATTCAGACGGCGATTCCTATTTACAAGCCGCGCTATTTCCTGTCTGGTTGTGCACCTGCCGGTTTTGGTGGCTATCCCCTAACTGGCAATAAGGAACATATGCAGGGTATTAACTATATTGCATGTGCAATATCATCAATTAAGAAGGGTGGGCGTGCTGAGACTGCATGTGAAATACCAGTGGCAGCACCTAAGCTCACTGCGTGGGATTTGACTGGCTGGAAAAACGTTGGAAATGACAAGGAGCGCATTCAACAAATTGCTACTCTAATTGCAAATATTACTGAGAAGCATATTATAACAGATGCTGCTGTCCAACATTTATTCCAGATTAAGAATAAATATTTACGCGATACATTTGGTGCAAATCGTGATACAGGAGATATTGCAAAGGACCAGATTCCCTCGCGATTCTTACCAGAGCAAATTTATGTAACAAAGGAGGAGGCTGGTGTAGAGGAGGCGAAGCAAGGTGGTGCATCGAGTAATGAGGAGGAATCGAGCAACAACAGCAGCAACAACAACAGCAGCAACAACAACAACAGCAGCAACAACAGCAGCAACAACAACAGCAGCAACAACAGCAACAACAGTAGCGGTACCACCAAGTATATATCAAGCAATAGTAATAATTCTAGTAATGCCAGCAGCAACAGCAATAAATCAAGAAATAGTTATTTCGCCGCTCCAATTGTACCAGAGGCAACCCGCGACCCTCGTATTTTAGCAAATCTATATATCAAAGCCGCTCACAAACATGCCCGTCAAACTGCAAAGCTCTACCTAGGCTCTCCCTTTGCAGAAACAATTTGCTGCCCTTCCCCAATAACTGACCCCCAGCTATTCTGGCAGCAAATTCCTGATATGCCTAAATTGCCTCCACGTACAATTATGCCTGGTCGCATTGGCTCACGCCTAACTGTAATGTTCAAACCGCGTCCTCTACCATCTCTCTTAGTAGATGCACCTCAGGCCCTATATTACCGAGTATTCCTTAACATATGCGCAAGTGGCCCACGTATAGGATTCCCCCACGAATTCGGTTTTACAAACAAGTGTGCGCATTGTGGTCTACAATTACCAGCAAGTATATTGCTTGTGAAAGATTATGTTGAGAAAACGGGTTTATCGAAGGGCGATGAAAAGAAGGAACGAGAACAGCGCCGAGAGCAGTTAGCGGCAGCTGAGCGTGAGATTAATACTATCTTAGGAACACAAGGCATTGAAATTAACACAGAGTCCTTTGAAAAATTATTAGATGCAACACATAACGCCTATAGTGTAGAAAAGCCAAGCCTACCGTCAACGGAAGAACAGGCTGATTTAGTTATTATGTCAAGCCTAATATCCCTCGACCCACCACCCTCCGCCGATTGGCGTGAAATGTTTAGTGAATTCATGCAAGGTATTGCAAAAATAAAACCAAATAGTGAGCCGTCTGACTACGCCGAATTATTTAATACAATGTCAACTGAACTCGACGAAGCCATAACAGTTATATCACGACGTATTATGTCAAATAGCAGTGGCTTTTTCGTTCAAAAAATGTATTCGCAAGACTTTGAGGCCTTTGATATTGACAGTCTCCTTGAAACTGTTACAACATATTTCATTGTACCATTTAGCAGAATTCTTCAGCGCGTCTCCCTAAATGCCAATGTATTTGTACAACAATCCTATAATTTACATACAGATGATGTTGAACGGTTAAAGACAAAGGTATTACAAGAGAATGATATTATTCGTAAAGATGTACTTGATAATTTCCATTTACCACAATACAGCTACGCATTAGCCAAACTTGACCTATTTGTAAAACAAGTGTCTGCCGCACATTCCCTATTACGAAATATGAATGCAAGAAACATACGTGGCGGCAATTATGTATTAATGTATTTAGCCCAATATTTAATTTACAAGCCCCTTGCGGATATGATAAACCCTAATATAGTACCTGATGAGCTAAAACCATTAGCAAGTCAGAAGGCATATTTTGACCGCTCTGCTGCTCTTCTAATTGAGGCGACCAAGAAGGCAATGGCATTATTTAAGACTGAATATCTTGCTTTGACACCTGAAGATATAAAGATATTGCTCCGCGTTCGTGCAGAAAAGGAAACTGACCTTTTCATCAAGCGTATTAATGATATGTCCGAAAACGAGAAGCTCATTGAGATGCAGAACAAGTTACTGCGTACTGGTCGTTATGCAATTGGTGGCTCCGAAGCAATTTACAAATATGACCCTGAATATGCGCGCCGTGAGGCCTTTGAAAGACAGGCGGCAGGTATTTCAGATTTCAGAGTTGCAGAAGGTGAAGAGTTTGCAATTCTACATGGCGGTGAGCGGCGGCCACTTCAAGCGCAGCCACGTGAGGCCGGTTATGGCAGCGTGATAGATTCTGTAGATGAATAATGTAACTTTTCTTAATAGATGCGCCTGCTAGTCTTTAGCGGTTTAATGTACTTGGCTGGAATAGCACTCATATTATATTTCAAACCTACTTTGATGTTCCGTTCCGACGGGACATGGAAGGAGTTTGGTATTGGTCGTGACCCAACTGATTATACCTGGATGCCTTTTTGGTTGGCCGCAATTCTATGGGCAATCATTTCCTATATGACTGTGTTACTTCTAAGTGACAGTTTTGGCACTGGTAAGCCAATTCCTGCAGAGCTCGATGATAGCTATCCAAATAAACCTACAGGCCGCCGCGGAGCCCAGGCGCAAATGAACTCAAAACGTGCAAGCAATCTTGCCAATGTAGCAGACCAAGATGTACTGCCCGGCTACTATATCTTAAATACGGAGAAGTCTCGCAAAGGATTCCCTAAATACATTTATGTGGGCGAGGAACCTCCTGCCGAACTAGTATTAGGGGAGAGCGATTAAGACGGGCATGCCTGGACAAATCCACTTGAAAATATCTGAGAATATACACCCGCCCAGAATAAATAAAATCCAATTATGAATCTTTTTTGTGTAAAAGGGTCCATATTTGGAAATAGGGAAGTTATTGGTCGTGCAAATAGACCTATATTTGCAACGAGTAAATATGTTAATGTACTGATGCCTGTCGAAATAAGGCCGAGTGAAAATGCTTGTGACATGTTTGACTTTGAACATACACTGTTCTGTGCAACAAGATTGAGTATAGTCGCAGCAATGTATGATATAATTGGTATGACAATAAGTTGTAGGCGCGATGTTAAGATTCCTGTTGTTGCTAAAATGAGGCCGAGGCCAACTGCAAATGCATAGAGGAGAGAGCTACGACCTGATTCAGAAACAGCTCTTGTGGTTTGCTGGCCTGACTGCATTCTCTAACTGCAGTAGACAGAGAATGGAAACCGTCACAAAAGCCGCCAAAACTGCTGCTGCTGCGGCCGCCGCGGCGGCAGGGGCAGTTGCAGAGACTGCAGTAAAGACATTAAAAGCCGTGGCCCCGGTTATTGCACCTGAAGGCCGTAGACCAACTACCGGTGAATTAAAAGACTTCTTCGAAAATCGTTCAATTAAACCGGAATTCTATACATATGACCCTAAGGGTAATTTAATCATTAAGGAAGAACTAATACAGACTGGGAAACGACAGACTAAAATAGTAACACCTGGCTCTGTCAAGCAAACATATACAATACCACCTTATAGACCAATTACACAGGAGGAGCGCGATGCATATGAAGGTAAACGTGTGGATACTGTGCGTAAATTAGAGGAAGAATATGATGAAGCACTTGAAGAGCTGCAAGAACTATATGAAAATTATCGTGCAGGACTTCAAGATGTTAAAAAAGACCAAATTGTAAAGGCGAACAATAAGATTGCAGCCATTGATGCGCAACGTCATGCAGCAATGTATCCTGTTCGCCAAACGTATAAACTAGGAACGTTACCCATTACATCCATATTACTTGAAGCAGGCTATGATAAGGGAAAAACATTTGGTGACAGTGATATCATATTTTTAAGGCGTTCAACAGTTCCACTTGACAAATTATATGTAAGCGAAGGTACTGAAATTATGCCAGAAGCGCCAGTTAGTAATGAGGAGAATAGTAACTCGGAGAACAGTGGATTTGAGAGTAGTGGCGGTGGTAAAAAGCGCGATACCACATTTGCCGAGCAACTTGCCAAAGACCTTAAAATTATTCTATTTGCACAACCCGAGGATAACGAGTATGGCTTCCTAAGTACATTTTATCCAGTTGAATTTGTTCTCAATGGAATTAAATATTTCACTGTTGAACAAGTATTGGCAGCGGAAAAAGCACGACTTTTCCTGGAAGATGAGCTGCGTGACCGTATATTAAAAACGCGTGCACCGCGCTCAATGCGTACAATGGCAAATAATATTGTGCGTAAAGGCGCCGAGCAAACGGGTGGTATGCGCGCAATTGAATTACATGAATGGGAAGGAAAAGTTCGCGCCGATGTATTAATGAACGCTACACTTGCTAAATTCAGACAACATAAGGACCTGAAAGAGCGTCTATTGCGCACAGGTGATGCTATCTTAGCCCTATCGGATACACGTGAAAAGCGCGATGGTACTGGTATGGCCCTAACTGATCCTTCAGCGGCAATACCAACTCAGTGGAAAGGCGGTAATCGTTATGGCCATATCCTTATGCAAGTCCGCTCACAACTTCGTGAAGAGGAACGTGCAGAAGAGACGCCGGTTGCCGGAGGGGCCGGCACAGAAGTTGTACGTGAAAGTGTAATCAGTGGCGGCGATTATACACAAAAGATTGAACAGGCGCGAAAAGCGGCAATTATAAATCGTGTGCGCGGCCGTGCAGGTGTTACGTTTGCTTAGTTTTGTAAAGGATAGTCCTTGAGTTTATCTTTGTTATCCGCACAAACAACCTCTTCAGTTTTAAATTTAAAGCAAACATTGTTCTTATCCCGATATACGGTTGTTTCGGAGGTAGATGGGTGGGGATAACGTATCACTTCCTTTGCTTTTAGGCGAATTGCACATACAACAAAAATTCCAGTTAGGATTCCTGCCAAGAAGAGGAATGGGTTGAAAATCATCTATATAGACTGTAGAATGTTACTTGACTACATTAAAAGCCCAAAATTCGGATATCTATTCAGTTTTGTAATTGGTGTAGGAGTTGTTATTATTTTAGCAGGTGGTGACTGTAAGGGCGATGAATGTGTGAAGCTGAAGGCGCCTCCAGTTAGTGAAATACACGGGTCGGTGTATAAATTAAATAATAAGTGCTACAAATTTACTGAGGAAACTGTTGAATGTAAAGGGAATATAATTGAGTCGTTCAAAGGCGTGTTTGCAACACGTTGATTTTTTCATTAGATTTGAAAAGAAATGTCGGCAGGCAGTGGTGGTTCTGGTACACTTTTATCGGATTTAGATTCGAAAGCTCCGCTGGAGAATGACGGGGACTTGGTTCAAAAAATTATGGCAGATATGAATCTCTCCCAGGGCTCTGGAGGAAATCCTATGATGCCTGCTGCCCCACCCCCGGCCCCCAGTGCACGTGCAATGGCGGTGCAGAACAGCCCTAATCCAAACACAACAATGGCGCATACAATGGACCCTTCTGCAGCACAAGCTCATATAATTGGCCAACAGCATCCGTCTGCAGCTGACTTTGCATCCTTAATGCCGAACCAGGGAATGTTTGGACCACCCGGTTCTATGATGGGCGCTCCTTATAATTCTCCGGTAGCAATGCCAGCGCCTCCTCCAGTTATCGAAGATGATGGCTGGTTTAAATCAAGTAAGGCATCTCTCTTAAAGGAAATAAAAACACCCTTACTTGTTGCTATAATTGTATTCGTCTTCAGCTTACCGGTCATTAATACAATGATTGGACTATATTTTCCACGGTTGCTACGAATTGGTGGTGATTTAACATCAATTGGCCTAGGAATTAAATCACTGTTTGCTGGAGTTTTCTTCTGGATTTTACAGCGAGTATTGGTACCACTTATGACTGCATAAATTGATACTATCCACTAACTATTCTATCATTTAGACAGATGCAGGTTAGTGTTGCAGTGTATACATTTGTTGCCACTATATTTGTTATTTTTGTTCTATGGGGTACTAAAAATCTGGGAGCACTTGGATTAATGAGTACATTTTCTGTTGGGTTGATTACATATAGCTTCACTGATAGCCTGGAAGCATCTGTGGCTGCTATAATTTTATCTGGAATTCTTCTGAAGTTACTGTACCCTTATATTGAGGGTCGTTGGATAGAGAAGTATACAAACCCTGATGCAAAGGAGTTAGGGCAGAAGATTCGTGGTTGGCAGCAGGCGTATCAGCAGGGTGGAGCAGTATTACCTCCTTCTGGTCAGGCACCTATTCTATTAGAGGGCTTTCAGAATGAGCCAGCAACTGCTCGTGGACGTAACGTAGCTGCTGGGACTGCGCCGGCAGCAGTGGGAGGTGCAGCGGTTGGAGGTGCTGCGGGGGCAGTCACAGGAGGTGCAGGTGCTGCAGCGACTAGTATGCCAGTCGCAGGTGCGGCAGCAGCTAGCATGCCAATGCCAGTCGCAGGCGTAGGTGTGGCTACAGCCAGTATGCCAATGGCAAGCACAGGTGCGGCAGGTGCTGGCGCGGCAGCAACAATGCAGCCGCAGCAAGGTGCCCAAACAGTCATGTTACCAAATGTAAATGGCTCTGGTGCAACCGCTATTCAAACGAAACCAATGGCTCCTGCGGCAGATATGTCCATTGTGCAGGCAGCTGCCATGACAGGCTCCGAGCCCGCGACTGTTAGCACATCTCCCCAGGCCCAAAATACTCTAAATGCCTCTGGCTCTCCTGCTGCTCCCTCTGCGGGTGATGAAACTGCAGCTGCCCCACCCGCTCAACCTGAAGTGTCTGCATTTATGAATCCAGGCCAAGCTGGTATGTTCAAATTAGGTGAACTACCATCCGCTGCTGCTGCAGGCCCTCATATTGATGCCGGCACTACTATTATGCGCGCTCTTGGTGCCCTAAACCCCGATCAAATCAGCTCCCTAACAGATGATACACGCAAACTTCTTGACACACAGAAATCACTAATGAGTATGCTTTCTACAATGAAACCAATGCTATCTGACGGCCAAAATCTACTGGCATCCTTTACAAATATGTTTGGTAAACAGTAAATAGAATATGGCTGGTGGAAAGAAATTTAAAATGAGAATGAAAGGCGGTGGTAATGCGCCTTACAGTGCTACAGGTGGTGCAGAGTCATGTCCTCCAGGACAGTTCTGCTTAACTAGTAACATGGTTTTTTTTGCCCTAGCACTCGTACTAGTCGGCCTTCTTATTTATGTTATTATGACAAATCAGCAGACATTTAGGGCGGCGCTCGGGTCATTGCAGCAACAGCAACAGCAAGATGATACGCCAATGCAGTTTGTCAACAATATGCTGCCATTAGGGAATAGGCCCCCTGCCCCGCCGACGATTCTAAATATCCATGCTGGTGGTGGCGACAGCCGTTATGACCGAGCACCCCAGCCACTAAGAGATTGGAACGCCGGCCCTGAATGGCCACCACGTGGTGGCATAGCATCTATTCCAATTAACATTCCTACACAGGGACTCCCAGAGCGTTTCCAAAGTGTGGGAATAATGACTACCCCGGATGGAAAAGTACTACCCCTCTATGGACGGCGTACTGCAACCTCTACAGACCGCTGGAACTATTACACACGCACTGACACATATAACCCTGTCCCCATTCCGGTCAGTTACAAGAAGCGCGATTGCATGGACGACGTCGGCTGCGAAGAACTAATGGACGGCGAAGAAGTGAAGAATTTTGGAACTGGTGTAGACGGCAAAGTACACATTTATCGCATGGATGGACCTAAATACATTCCTGGGCTTATTTAGGCAGGGCTATATAAATTTATTTACCGTAGAAATCTTATTTTAAGCAACGCATTGCTTAAAATAAAAAGTCTACTTTACACTTTTATGACTACGAATTGTGCTCGCAGCCGCTCTACTTTTTCCTTAAAAGCACTTAGATGAGCCTCTGTTCTGCAACAGGTAATGCAGGTTTCCCAATAATTATACAAGGCGACATTGAGCGCGCTGCAATTGTCAATAAGAAAATGCAAAAGATGACATTTAAAACATCCCTAAGTCGTCGTTCGGTGCCGCGTACATATGACCCTATAACTGGATTTATTGATGAGTTGGCCGGCCAAGATACATTTATATTCAATTCGATTCCCTATGTATTACAGTCTGTCCAATTATACAATATACGCAATCAGGATACACCGCTGCCGACAATGAAGGGTGCGAAAGCCATTGATGGCGTTGCTTCATTTGGCATGGCATTTGGATTTAAGAAACAGCAGGAAAATTACTCGGGTGAAAAGGTATTGTTTATACTAATTCCAATTTATAGTCTGGCAAATGTTACAAATACGAATGATTATCATACAGGCATTGATGCATATTTCCGCGATATGATGGCAGGAACAACATCCACGGCTGCAAACTCCCTAAGTGTTTTTCTCAATTACGATGCACTTAGAATATCCTATACAACGTGTGTAGAATTGAAGGATTCTGCCCCTTTAAATTTACGGGTGCTATTATTTCCTGGATATATAATTCAAAATACAACGGCAGATTTATTTATGAAGTCGCAGCCACCTGCGCTGCGAATTGCAGGTGCGCTGCGCGACTTTCAGCAGACAGCATTTCGCCGAAGCATCGGTACTGGCAATGCATTGCAGGTTACGCAGTATTCTGATGAAGGGTTCTGCTATAATGGTGTTATAAGTGTTGGCGATGATGCATTTGGTATTCGCTTTATTTTCTATGATTCAACAATCGTTCCAGTAAAGGGACCAATTAAGGCAGGTACAGAGTCTCTTATACCAACAACACAATATAAGTGTGTGCCGCTTGACAAAGTGCGTGATATATCAAATAATTTGGTATTAGTGGACCCGATAACAAAGAGTCGCAGGACATTGCAGGATGAATTAGATGCAGATGCAATGTTGAAGGCTGCGGAGCTGAAGGATGCATTGCCAAACGCAGACTCAGATGGTCCTCGGCAGTTTGCCTTACAGTTTGCATCCATTATAATTGCCATTATTGTTATTGTTATTTTTGGTTTTTTGTTTTATAAGATAGGCCAGCGTTTCCATACAACGGAGAAGGCGGTGTTTGCAGTGACGGCTGCAAATGCAGCCCTTATGGCTGCAGGTACGGCTGCGCAGCGTAATCAGGGTTCTCCTGCCTCTGCATCTGCGCCTGGTCCTGCCTCTGCATCTGCGCCTGCA
>Ga0078894_10001547_pt1 | contig 17232 bp, 31 predicted proteins | sample LauGreSu1BDMLBSD_2_FD_67506 | JGI IMG/M metagenome (GOLD analysis project Ga0078894, IMG submission 67506) | Freshwater lake microbial communities from Lake Michigan, USA - Su13.BD.MLB.SD (version 4) (version 4) | ecosystem: Environmental > Aquatic > Freshwater > Lake | place: Lake Michigan... | reverse complement strand
TAGGGCTTGTTCCACTTACCGATATTAATGTCAAAGTAGTAAGCCGTATCGAAATAGTCAGTCATGGCATCACTACGATCATAGTAGTCAGCCGCCTTGAGGGCTTTGAAAGCATCAGCCAAGAAAGCCTTAGCAACACCATCATAGTGATCTTGGAACCAGTAAGGGTTGACTTGATCATATCCTGTATTGTTGGGACGGAAACCACGTGACACTTGGTAGTGATTATTGCCACAAACACGGTTGCTGTTAGCAATGAAATCGATAGGACCTGACTTGAGGGTCAGACAAATCGCCATATGGTTGCGGACACTTAGTGTACCCTTGACCTTGTACTTAGCAAGCACGGGCTTGAGGGCTTGAGCGATTTTTTGTTTGCGTTCCTGATTCATGTAAGCCATTTCGTAGTCCTTTAATCAACTGTCTATATATCTATTATAGTCCCGGAGAGACCCAAAGTCAAGCCTTTTTACCGATTTTTTTACCATTATTTTACGGAAATTTTGTTGTTTAAAAACAACAACTTACGCTTCCTCAGGGATTGTAAGATCCGGTTCATCACTTTCCATCATGTAGTCCAATACATCTTCAACCCAACATTGGGGAACTCTTAGCATCGATGACACCTGTTCCGGACTATAGCCCCTCTCTAATTGCTCTTGGATTTCGATATTCAATTCGCTCATTCTGCTCATGCTGTCATCCATTTTTCATTAGATTCTAAAATCAAACTTTCCGAGCCGTCATACTCATCGATACGAAACTTGGCTCCGACCGGTACCCAATGTACATCCAAATCACTCGCACCACCAGTGTAAACATCATCCCCATACTTTTTTTCAATATAGGATTCAATCTCATGGTAGTGAACTTTACTCAACACCATATTAACGATGATTGGATCGAACACCAATTCTGGATGTTGTTGATTCCAAGTGTACCAGCCCGCACCAAAGCCCGGGCTTACTAGTACCGCAACATTACCGTCACGGACTACCTTTTCATTGATAACGTCTAACGCATTTGCCATTATACTGCTTCCAACATGTTAGCGGGCACTCTCCAAGCGCCACCAAACACCTTACCGTGTTCACGGACGATGATGAACTTACGATTAACCTTCTCGACCGTACCAATAACGATATTACCGCTACGGCTATTAGTGAATTTCACTTGCGTACCCTTGACCAAACTGCCGCGATTCTTGCTAACCAATTGGCTACGGGCGAACTTGATAGCATCACCGATACTATTCAATTCTTCATTAGAGAAAGTGCCGGCGATGATCGCACGATTGATTTCTTGCAAAGTCATGTTAAGTCCTTTAATCAACTGTTTAAGATTCTATTATACTACCAAACTAACCCAAAGTCAACCTTTACATTGACCAATATGATTCACTAGAGGGTGAGCAATAGTAAGGAGTGTCGTATCGTTCTTGGAACTCCTTACCGGTCATTTGATTTTTGCGGGTGATGAAAGTCTCATGCAAGTCAACGACCAGACCCAGTCTACGTTTGGATTCTACTACAGCCTCGATATAGTCCTTAGTGACTGGGGCAAAATCTTGTTTTGCAATCAGTCGCTTACCTTCTTTGGTACGCTTGTCGGTTTTGTAGATTTCCAAAGTGTATTCTTTAAGTGCTGACATGTTCAAGTCCTTTAATCAAATGTTTGAGATTCTATTATACGCCCAAAATGATTGAATGTCAACCGTTTTGAATCGCCTCGTAAACCATCTCACGGACTACGGTATCGGTCGCTTCCTCATAACCATCAAGTGTTCCAATGTCGTACAGAACATCAACGATTTGATCCCATTCAAGATTGTTTGCCTTTGCGGTCAAAACAACACCTTGAATCAAAGCATTACCCGCTTCTGAGAACATTCCGAAATTTGTCATAAAAGTCCTTTAATCAACTGTCTAAGATTCTATTATACGGGTTTTTCAACCCAAAGTCAAGCCTTTTTTACAGATTTTTTAAGGAATTTTGGGGGTAAAATGTTGTTTAAAAACAACAACTTACGTCAGTGGTGTGCGCCCATCCAGGCCATAACCTGTTCGAAATCGACTTCCAGTCCTTTATAGACGATCTTTTCTACCTCTAGAACTGTCAATTCAAGTTTACGGGCTATAGTATAGCAGTCTAATCCGTCAGCCCGTAGGTCCATGACCATTTTTTCAATGTGGTCAGACTCCATTATAGGTCTTCCCAACTGTCGTCACGATTTCGAAACTTGGGACGGCGCTTGTAGGAATGCTTATCGTCCTGGCGCTTGCCGCGGAAGTTACAATCCCTGTCAAAGAGAGCCTTATGGACTCGCTTCTTAGGGGCCTTTACAATAAATGAAATGCGTTCAGTTTTCATATCCATTATGATACAGGATTTGGAACCTGTTGTCAAGTGTTATTTATTAAATTCTTGGCTGATATAGTACTCAATCAATCGCTGTTGCATTTGCGCAACAGTATTACCATAACCTTCATTACTAAACCTTACAGGGCAATCGCCCCAACTGAGAGTACTAGTAAACACTCCAAGCCACTTACGATGATCGGGGTTGCTAGGATCGAATTTAACAACGGGACGGCTAACAGAATTTAAAACAGACATTTACTCACCTTTATTTAAAAATACAACAAAATTATATAACACCAATAAACAATCATCAATCAGTTTGGGTAGATGGTTTGTTCGCTTCTTTTTTCTGAGCCTGACGTTCCTTCTTCCAAAAGATTCGCTTCCAATCTCGCAGGTGTTTCCACCATTGAGGAGGTCTAGTGATATTTCCTTTTTTGACGTTAGCCATGTGATTCTTCAGCCATTAAACGGTCTTCAAAATCCATCAATACCTCTGCATCGGAGATGACATTGCTAAGGTTGATTGTCATATCAAAAGCCTCATCCGCATCACCAAACACTTCCTCAATGAGGTCCTGTGCCTCATTAAGCAACGACAATAGTTCCTCAAGTTTTTCAATTTTTGTCATTCTACAAGCCCTACACTTTTCTTAATTTCGTAGCGGGCAATCTTTTCATCAAAGTACATATGAATACCTTCCATGTAAGGACTTTCTACCACAATCTCACCTATCTCTGTAGCAAGGGCTTGTGTAAATTTAAGCAAAATACTGTAAGTATCTTCGGATTGATTCAATGGATCACGATCCAAAATTTCTACTGTATCATTAATTAGTTTTTCAATTTGTGCATTCATTACTTTACTCCAAAAGTGTTAAGCGCAGGTTGCAGTTCCTTGATCAATGCAGTCTCAACTTTGTGAGCCTCTGCCTTACCACGAACAACATCAACCAACATAACTATAAAAGCCTCAGCACCATACTTGCGAATGTTGCGAGACAAACCCCATGCCTTATTCTCAGTCATAGCACGTTGAACATGCTTGAGGAACCTGCGTTGGATAGTACGTTCAGCATTACCGCGATACGATACTACAGTAAGTCCGATATATTGTTCGCCGGTAATGGTGTTCTCAAGCATGTAGATTGCTTGATTACGATCATTCCGACGTTTACGTTGAGTTTTCAGCATGTATGTATTATAACACTATACATACCCAAAAGTCAAGCCTTTTTAGGCACTGTAAGTTATTGATTTATAAAGAGATTTTCCAGCAATTTTTGTTGTTTTTTAGCAACATCTTGCTCCCAGGGCAGGTTTTTGTAGTTTTTATACAACATTTTATCCGGACTTTCTACAGCATAGACTTGTCCGTCCCATAGGTATTTTCCGTCTCGTCTGACCCCTAGTCGCTTGGTATGTATCTGATTCAAGTGTATCAATTCGTGAACCGTAGGGACGATCAAATCTCTATGCTCAAGGTCTATGTTCAATACAACTCTATTCTTATATCTAGGATCCAATACTGTTTGTCCATAACATGAAGGCCCTAATGTCATAAACATGATTTCTATCTGTTCAGGTAATGAGATATGTTTTGATATGATATCGCAAACACGATAAATCACTTTTTCTTTTGATTCATCTTTGAATGGAACCTTGTATATGAATTTTACTTTCATCCTATATTTATCCTATAAATATTTAAACATGATAACAACAACTTCTTTCGATAACATATTGCCTATATGGAAAGATTATCTTTGGCCAAATAGACAATCAAAAATAGAATCACATAGCGCAATGCTATTAGATGGTACCTTTGATCTTAAGAACTTTGACAATCTAAGTTCATATTTTGTTTACATGATAAAAGACCAAATAGTAGGTTGCAACAGTGGACATATATGTTGTGATGGTACCTATAGGTCTAGAGGACTTTATGTACACAAAGATTATAGAAATCAAGGCATAGGTACACAATTATTAGTTGCTACCATCAATCAAGGTAGACAAGAAGGTTGTAGTATGGTTTGGAGTTATCCAAGACTTGAAAGTTGGAATACGTATAAGTCTGCGGGTTTTGAATTAATCACTGATTGGACAGAGACTGAGACTGGCGTGAATGCCTATTGTAAGATTGTTTAATACCATACACCTTCATTACGCATACGTCTAATGAAGGTTAGATACGTGCTACATACTCCATAGCATCGTAGATGAACAGTACTGAACATTCCTCTGTCCTGTATTTCAGGAAGAAAGATGATACTGGTATTATTGATAGGAACAGTACCGGGAGTGATTAGTTTACCGTTACTTGTTGTAACAGGTGTGCTTTCTGTATTATTAGGGAACCAAAAATAATTAGGATACAGTTTGATAGACTGTGTAGTAAGCCAGTTCTGCATGTCTGTATTTCTAGCATTAAGATAGAATCTATTACCTTGTAGATATTTCTCTGTGACTTCAGTAGTAGGTTGCTCACTACCTAGATATAATTTACCATCTACTCGCCACACGTCTACCATGCAGGAGAATCCAGAGCCAAAGGCTTTTCCTATTTGATTTGGGGTATTGGCATATTCAAAGTCTGTGCCATTGTAAATACCACGATACGATATATAAAGCATGTAGTATTTATGAAAATGGAGCGGGTAGCGAGAATCGAACTCGCAAATAAACCTTGGCAAGGTTTCAGGTTACCTTTACATCATACCCGCATCTTTTTATTTATATTGACTAATTGACAATTAGTATTATTTACCTTGGCCTCTATAATGCTTAAAAGCCTTCTTTTGATCCTTATTCATTGCACTAGTCTTGGGCCTTGATCCACCCTGACTTGTGCGCTTAAAAACAGTATTACTCTTGTTATTTGATACAGTAGCCATTAGTGATCTCCATTTAATATGTATACATATTTATTGGATGCTCATGCATGTAAAACAAAAGTATTACATCAACATTCTAATAAGGCCTACGCTGTCAATCGCTGTTAACAAGATATAGTTAGCAAGCATTCCAAATGATTTCCTAGTATAACTAGCCCAAGCATACATAGCACAACCACTAATCCAGATAGGATAAAGAATGATAAGAGGAGGATTGGGTACTGTGGCAGCCATGACGATACTACATCCGATACTGATCGCCCATGCCAAAACTTCAATGACGAAACGAAACTTGTTACTTTTCCAATCATCTTTTATCCATTCGAATATACCAAAGAAAATATCATTCATGTAGAACCTTGAAAAACTTCATGTAATTTATTTGTTAGAGACTTGTGTGCTTCACTTCCCGGATGACAATTATCCGGAAAATCTTTACTATCACGCATAGCGTCCATGATAATCTTATGCTTTGCTAGCAAATTATTTTTGTACTCTATAGTATCAGGACTTTTTTCAATCCATTCTACATGTGTGAAAGTATAAATTGGTGGTAATTTTTTACCTATAATATCGCTACGCCAATCTTCAATCATGAAATCTGGTTTGATGTATAACGATAATATGTCAGACAATACAGGAGCCTGACCTCCTATGATTGCTACTTTAGCATTTAGTGTGCTAAAAAAATCAGCGACATTCTTGTAATCTTTGTGTGCATTAAGAATATTCTCATCAATTGTTTTCCATGGCTTGTAATATTTGCTTCTAAACACTTCAGTATGAAACCAAACTATCCAATCGATTTTAGGATTAACAACATCAATATATCCCGGCTCATTTTTCTTATGATAAGTGTTGTTTAATAAATTAATAGGTTCTAGCGTTACTTTTTCTCCGTTGAGGTATGCTCTAGCCAGATCAATTGATCTACAATTACTTCCTCCATTCATCGCACAGTTATATACTTTGTAACCTAATTGTCTAAGTCTGTATTCAGTATGTTTATCGGGATCATCACCGCACTTTGGTCCCTCATAATTAGGAACTCCCCAACTGTCTCCTATGATTAATATTGTTTTACTCATAAATTTATTAATGGCGGATAGTACAAGATTCGAACTTGTGCTCCTATTTTCACAGGAGGACGGTTTAGCAAACCGCTGCCTTCGACCACTCGGCCAACTATCCTTTATTTTTCAACAAACGCTTTTTCAATCACGAAAGTTCCGGGTTCTCTAAGAGATCCTTCAATCATTCCTTTTGATACACACCAATCAGACACTTCTTGATTGAACTCTAAATTACCACATAACATTATTTTATCACGGTTTGTATCTATTTGCAAGAGCCCTTCAACTAATTGGGTGGTTATCCTTTTCTCTCCCGTGCCCGTCAATATGGGTTTGTATACTAATTTTGGTTCGATTAATTCGTACAATTCAGGTTCACCTGTTTTGAATGCGGTAATTAAATCATCATAGTATGCCAAATCTTTTGATTCACGCACACTATGCACGATATGAATCTTATCCCATGTCTCTAATGTTTCTATATCACGTATCAAGCACATGAAAGGTGCAAGACCAGTACCAGTGGCTAACATATGTAACTCACCGCCTTTTATCAATGCATCATTGCGTAACGTACCTGTAGTCTTTTCCATGAGTATAACTTCATCACCCACTTTGATATGCTGTAGTCTACTAGTTAGATCGCCATCTTGTATTTTGATACTGAGAAATTCTAACTCTTCTTTCCAGGGTGGGCTGACAATACTGTATGCACGTAAGATGTTTCTGTTGTCGGCTCTAAGTCCGATCATGGCAAACTCACCTGCAAAGAAACGAAAGGTGTTTGTTCTTGTAGTCTTAAAACTAAATGTTCTGTCCGACCAGTGGTGAACCCAAGTTACTTTTTCTGTTAGCATTGATATTACTTAATATTGGCGGAAGCGGTGAGATTCGAACTCACGGACCCCGTAAAGAGTCGACGGTTTTCAAGACCGTTGCCTTAAACCACTCAGCCACGCTTCCTTGTACTCTTATATATCTTTATTTTATTGTGCCCGATAAATAAAAACTATGTATACTAATCCAAACTTAAACATTATATTAATGGGTCCCGGTAGAACCGGTAGTGTCACTATCGCATATTACTTCACTACAGTTTTAAGTGTGACTCCCATGATGCGAAATGAAGATGATAACGTCAAACCATTGCTTGCTAAACAACTTTTGCACAGTCACACACCTGAAGATGTGCATCTGGCTAACAAAGACACAATGTTTGTACTAAGCACTAGAAATTTAATAGAAACTGGATTCAGTCGAACGATAGCAAGAAAATTTAATAGATGGCGTTACGTAGGCAACAAAGGAATCGTAAAACCTTTTGTAGCAACAATAGACGAATACAAAGATGCGTATAATCACGGTCTTATGTATTATGAAAAATTGAAACCTTTGTTACCATCCGATGTATTGCGTATAGATTATAGTCAATTTAAAGATGATGATAAAAATCTTCTTACTATTTTAGGTATACCAGAAAAAAGTTATATATTCGCCAAAAAACATAATCAGCCAACTAAGACTCCAGGAACATATAGTGACTGGATATTAAACTTTGATGAAATCAATGAGTTCGCAAAAACATTAGATCCCATACCACCTATTTAAAATAGGCTAACTTATATATTTTTTAATAGACTCTCTCAAAACGATGTTACTAAAATTTTTTCGATAATTTTTCCACACCATACCTTCATTCTTGTAATCAGATAATAAAGTTAAAAAATCGGGCCTATTAAAACTTATGATGTTCTTTTGAATAATTGCTGTAAATGCATTATGAACGATGTCATCTAAACTAAGTTGATTCATGATTTCGGTAATTCTTAAGTCATTGAATGGGCTAAAATGAAAATTATTATCGATATGCCACATTTGATGATCATTAAAAACTGTTTTATTACACCAATCTATTAAGTCAGATTCATTAGTGAAAGTAGGTGAATTATTGATCTTACATGACGGTCGTTGTAAAAAATAATATAAGTAATCTTTTTTATTAGGTAACTCATGTAATTTTTTATTTTTGTAATTTGCTATGGCGTGACCTTGACTAACTTCTCGTATTTGTATAACCTCACTATAAAATCCCGTAGAGTACCAATTTTCATCATTGAAACAACTGGTCATTTTATACCCCCAGAATTTTTCCCTACATAAATCAATAAGGTCTGATTTATATTCTTCTTTCACTCCAAATATATCATTACTTTTAGGTAGATGAATATATAAGTCATAGTCATAACTTAGATTATCAATGATAGACCAAACGGTCATGCTATCTATTCCGCCGGTAAATAAAACACGGATACGATCTATTTTATTGTATTTGAAAAAATTATGTACGTTTTCTTGTAAGATAGAGTTTATTTTTTCACTGGCTTCTTCTATTGTGATTTTAGTGTCGGGTCGATATATTTCTTCAAATTCGTAGTGTTTATATGTAAAATTTTCTAATGGGATATTAGTTAGATTGTTGTTGTTTATATAGATCGGAAATCCTCGTAATGTAGGATGATATATTATACCTTCTTGTGAAATTACGCACCATTTACCTTTTGGTCTATAACCCGAAATTATATCATCAATACTGTTATTCAAATCACAATCAGTACTGTACCCTTTAAAATAATAGGTAGTATTGTTTTGGGTATGTTTTTTCCATCCTTGATCAAGGAAAATTCGCTGTGATACTTGATTCACAGATTGAATAGGACAATCATCACCCACGTAGAAAAACATGAAAATATTTATATACAAAAGAAAAGAGGAAACATTTCTGTTTCCTCTTCTTTGACTTAATCTTGTGTTCTATGTTTAGAACATATAGTTCAAGTCTACTAATAGACGCTTATATGATTCTTTGTTGGCTCCGCGCTCAACATCGAAATACTTAGCGTTGACCTTCCAACCCTTAGCGACCTTGTAACCAGCAGTTAGGCCATGGCCTTTGTGATTACCTACTGCGCCAGAGAAGTCAGTATCATGCCACAAACCATACTGTGCATTTGCTTCGACTTTTTGATGGAATGCAGAAACATCCCACTTGCCTTTAGCAACCTTGACACCGTATGCGAGTGCTTGGTTATCAGCATTTGCCTTGTCGTTGCGCATGAAGTCTACGAATGCAGTTACTGGAAGACCAGCAAACTTAGTTCCAACTTCACCGAATGCTTGCTGAAGGTTTACATCTGCGCCAACTACATTTCTGTGGTTATGCAATGCTGCCGCGCCAGTTAGTGACAACGGGCCAACTTCCTTCTTTAAGCCAACTTGTAGGCTTTGTACTTTTGCATCATTTGCTGTGCCGCCTTCTACGATCTTCAATGAAGACGCATTAGCGAACAATCCTGATTTATGAGCAAACGCTACTGCTAGACCTTCTGGCTTGACATCACGGTCAAAAAATAGACTTGATGAAGTTGCCCAAGGTTGATGCATCTTACCAAGGCGAACCTTGACTTGATCCATAGCGGCGTACTCAACATATGCTAAGTGTAGACCAAAATCTTTTAGACTAGCATTGCCGCCCATATCAGCATATTCAGAATTGAATGTGCCTGTACTTGCTCCAACAACAACATTTACTTTGTTGTTTACTGGTGCTGTAAGTACCAGTTCGGCCGCAATACGATCATTTTTTGACTTTGGTGCAGTGCCCTGTTCTACTGAATCGAAACGATAACCGAAGTCGCCGTTTATTTTCACTCCCTGAGCAAGAGCCGCAGTCGATAGTGATCCCAACATAACTAATGTTATAAGTGCTTTACGCATATTTTATATCTCCTTGTTGTATATGCCACGTTAATGGCATTATGTCCTTTTTCGAGGACATAGAGTATTTAACAGGCCTAAGGCAGTTAAAAATATTACTAGATATAGAATTCTAAATAGTAGTATATTTTGAATGAAAGTTAATTCCAATACTTGGATGAATCTAATTTATCCCAATAGGCTTTATTATTACGGTTAATGAAGTTTTTGATTAGATATGTTGCCATACCCAAATAACCCATCTTTTTAAATCTACGACTATCTTGTCCAAAATAATGATTGACAATTTTAAACTTTTTTGGATCATACATTCTTGACAAGAAATAATCTTCAGATGTTGCAAACTTTTCAGGGAACCCGCCCAACTCTATAAATCTATCTCTGCGTGTTAGCATGAACGCCCCAACTGCAAAAGGAGAAAAGTATTTTAATATATTATTCGTGACATTGAAAATCTTGAAACCCATGATTGCAAGTATGTCATCATCGTAACATTTTATATTCAATCCAATTAAATCAAGATCATTTTTTATAATTTCATCTGTCGAATCTTTAATGACATTATTACTAAAGAAACGAACATCAGCATCGATGAATAAAATATATGGTGTACTGACTAATCTTGCACCGTTATTCTTAGCGACGGACACAGGACCGCCCTCGATTATTTCTACATTTAAAAGTTGACTATTATTTTTTATAACTTGTCTGGTGTTATCTGTGGAACAATCAGCGATAATTATCCTAGTGTCACCTATGCTTTGAAAACGTAAAGAATCCAATAAATGATGGATATAGTTTTCTTCGTTCTTGCAAGGTATAACAATCGTAATCTTATCGCTGAGTTTCATATCGTACACATTTTCCTTCTATTTTGAATTGATTAAACTTTAACTGATATGTTAGAGTTTTTAGCGTTTGTTCGCATACTACCTTATCCTGAAAAACTAGTTCTATTCTTCCAGGAATGTCTTTAGGATCATTTACGTGAACTGCTATTAGGATCATCAACCACATTATTATTCTCCTTGATCCATGTCACGATTTCCCAACGACCATCATGATGCTCTACTAATGCTGTGCAACTTTCTACCCAGTCGCCGTCGTTCATGTATTCTATTTCACCTATCTTTTTGATATCAGCCTTATGAACATGTCCGCAGATGACACCGTCGGCTTTTTGTTTATGGCAATAATCTGTGATGAGTACCTCAAAATCGCTCATAAATGCCACCGCCTCTTTAGTTTTATTTTTTAAATAAGCACTAAGGCTCCAATATGGCATACCGAATAGTTTCCTTACTTTAGCGACAACTATATTGACCCCTAATAGAAAGGTGTATAACGTATCACCGAAATGATACAACCATGTTAATTTATTGCGCAGTGCAGTATCAAACATATCTCCATGAATGATCATGTATGTTTTGCCGTTAACGGCAATATATCTACAGTGATTAACTAAGTCTATGTTTCCGAAATGAATGTCGTAAGGTAATAGTCCGCGTAACATTTCATCATGATTACCCACTATATAAGTTACCTTAGTATCTCTTTTTGCCGCAGTTAGTATACGGCGTATAACATTGGTATGTGATTGGGGCCAATAGAATTTTCTCTGCAGGCGCCATCCGTCAATTATATCCCCGACTAAGTACAAATTTTCGCTGTTGTTATGTTTTAAAAAACTACATAGTAAATCTGCTTTACATCCCCTACTTCCTAGATGGACGTCTGAGATGAAGATTGATTTATAATTTGTCATATACTTATTATTTAAGTATAATTTGATGACAATATCATGACATAATTGGTGCCCCCACCAGGACTTGAACCTGGAACCTAACGATTATGAGTCGTGCGCTCTAACCAATTGAGCTATAGGGGCAATTTGGTGCCTCGGGCCGGAATCGAACCGGCATGCCCTCTCAGGCGAGAGATTTTAAGTCTCTTGTGTCTACCTATTTCACCACCGAGGCTTTATTCAATATGAATATAGTATAACAGAAAATACAACTATGTCAACAACAATTTAGCACTTTTTTGCCCTAAATCAATAAATTTTATTGCACCATTTTGAAGAAAATGATAAATATTAGATATAACTGACAGGGGTTCCAACGTATGAAATTTTTAATTGATTTTAAAGCAGAAGCATTAGATGCTGATATTAGCGCATACCTTCAACAGCATGGTTGCACGGTTTTGAAAGAGTGGGTTAATTTCGATAAAATCTTTTTAGTCGAGGCTAACGCAATGCCGCCTAGTGAGGCCATGATTGATCGAATCACAGAAGAAAATCATTTAGCCATAAGTCCACTAGATGTGATCACTCTCAATCCTTATTTTGGAACACACAGAGACCCTAATAAAGAAATAATCAATATTGATATAAACGATACCAAAGACTGGTGGAAAAATTATTCTAAAGGTCAACCAGAATTTGTGAATGCTACAACATCAATAAACAGACGTGGGCAGAGTATAAATGTTTATATCGTAGATAGCGGAATAGAAGCCTCACACCCTGAATTTGCTAATGCTAATATCACTAATATCTATAGTGTAACACCAGGTGATTTTAGTGATAACAGAGGTCACGGAACTGCAATCGCTAGTGTTATAGCAGGTGCTACATGCGGTATCACTGAAGCAAATCTAAAAATTGTAAAAATATTCAACCCTGGTCATACTACAACTGAACACGAATTCCTAGATGCATTGGATGCTATCATAAACGATCACGTTGATAATACGTATAGTGTATTAAATGCAAGTTGGTCTATTCCAAAGAATGAATGGGTAGAACATAAATTACGTATACTAGAAGATGAAGGTGTGTTCATCATTGCAGCCGCAGGAAATAGCGGTACATCTATAGAAGATGTAACTCCTGCAAGTATGTTAGATGTAATAACTGTCGGTGCATATAACAAAGATTTGAAACCTTGCGACTTCAGTGACTTTAGCGGAGGCAGTGCAATATCAGTGACAGGTGATACTGTCAATCACGGTCAATTAGATGGATGGGCACCGGGTGAAGAAATTTGGGCAGCAGGATTAAATGGTACTTATAGTTATGTTGCTGGAACTTCTATTGCAGCCGGTATTGCAAGTGCGATTTTAGCATCTAATTTAACACCTCAAGTATATGAAGATACAGGAGAACGTGTAGAAGGATATGGATCTACTAAAGTTAGCACAGCCGTTATAGGTTCAAGTACCTACATATTTAGAAGACCTGATCTTTTAGATTTATCTGATCCTAAGTATCAGAATAGTGTTAACGTCATTGCAACACTTACTGATAGAGATACTATTCGTGCAAGTCAATCACCTGATGAATTTAGATTTTCTTATAGAGTGGGTGAAGAGAAGCAAGGTGTAAGATTATATCAACCTACATTAACTAAATCGATTGAATGGATAACACCTTTACCAGATAACTTTAAAGTTATACCAGACGGTAGATTATACGGAAATCCTGTTGCGTCACAGGCTGATGATCCTTATAAGGCATACGTATCTAGTTTTATACGCACACACCTAGATGACACACAAGAAACAGTTGTCGTTAATATCTATGTAATGCCTGAAAACTTTGTTCCTGATGGATTGCCTGAAGATGATCCTATACATATAACACTGTTGTTCCCCTGCTCGGGCTTTCCGGGGATGGGTTGTTTCTTAAACGGAGGTACAATTTGCCCCGATGCTTGTAGCGTTGCTTGTTGTTCAACAGGTGGTGGTAAAGATTCCTTCGATTGTACATGTGATGCCTAAGGTTAATTAATGTGCTAAACTGGACTAATCCTAGAAAACTAGGAGATGACTATTATTTCACGTTTAAAGATAACGATGATAAAAAATTATCTCCTATTGATGCCGCTTTCCATACGATAGAATATATAACAAAAAACTATCCAGCACCGTATACATTATACTTAAGCGGCGGTGTTGACAGTCAGGCTATGCTTTATGCATGGCATAAATCAGGTGTTCCTTATAAAACATTTTCAGCAGTATATAACCAATCACTCAACGAACATGACTTATGCACTCTTAGAGAATTTTCAGAACAACACGGTATAACTATTAATTACCATGATTTTGATTTAATTTCTTTTTTAGAAAATGAACATGATCATTATGCACATGAATATTATTGCGGTAGTCCACAAATTACTACATTTATGAAAATAGCAGACCTGACTACTGAAGGCACTGTTATATTTGCTGGTCAATTTATTATGAAGCAAAAAATGCAAGGGCGTCTAGGAATTCCGGATAGAAATAATTGGAGCCTATATTACTATGGTATCAAATCTAAAAAAAATATAGTACCATACTTTTTCTTAGAAACACGTGAATTAGCATATGCATTTGATGTAATGCTTCCAGAAATACAAAAATTTCATACCCCCGGTAGTTACGGAGAGAAAGTAAAGGCATTTGAATACAATGGATTTCCTGTGATAGGTCAAGTTGATAAACTCTCAGGATATAAGGAAGTCAAGTCAAAAATTAATGGGTTTGAAAAATTGAAAATTCTTTATGATACTAACCCACCAAGACAGCCTACTATACAAGAAAAAATTTCAAGAATAACAGGTCAACAAAGTAATCGAAATTTTGATCTGTTGTACAGAAATAAATATGAGGCTGCATTTTTTAAATATAAATATATCACACTATGAGTCTAATAAACAAACTTAAAGAAAGAATGGAACATGTTCGTGATGTAGCCGAAAATGCGGCTGCAAGTGTGCTTCCAAGCAAAGTAAGTGTAGAGGTACAAGAGTACCGCTATGGTATTTGTCAAGGTTGTGAAAAACTTTATAAACCAACTGACACTTGTAAAATGTGTGGTTGCTTTATGAAAGTCAAGACTTGGATGCCAAATCAAGAATGTCCATTAAAGAAATGGCCTAAGGCTCCTGCTGCCGAAGCAGATTCATCAAAATCTTAATTTAATAAACGTAGTGTTTTGTAAAGATTTCTGGATTAAGCGGTAACTGCCACTTACCTTCTTTACATTTTTCTATAACTTCTTTAGGAACACCCGTAGATTCCATTTCTTCATAAGAACTCATTACTCGTCCAGGAGAATGAGGATGCATGGCGCAAGGTTGGGGATGTGCTGGATGCCAATCTACTGTATTCTTGAATTTATAATTAGTCATCTCAATTGGAATAGGTATTGATTTCAAAATCGTTTTTCCACCATCTGGTGTAAAGAAAGTAACATGATCTTCTGTCGCAGTAATGAATGTAACATCTTCATTCTCAAGTAAAGATTGAATACGTTGTAGATGATCAAGGTATCTACCATCTGGACCTACACCATTCAGGCAATTGTCAGGTCTTTTTTCTACAGGATGTATTACTACACGATTCACGTCAGGTTGATAGTAACCCAATGTGTCCCCGTATAATTTACTAATAAGAAATTTCTCATCAATCCAATCATCTCCAGAGAGTAATTTCTCAGACCAAGCGTCGGAATCAGTATTGCGTTCTAGTTTGATAATTCCTTCAGTACCGCCTTTAAGGGCGATATATTTTAGATTATTTCCTATAGTACAATAAAGTTCTTGTTTGGGAACATCAAAAATCCAATCTAAAACTAAATGCTTTTTTTCTGTCATACTATTTACCTTATGTATAGTATTTATATGGTGCGGGATGAGAGGGTCGAACTCCCGACATTCGCCGTGTAAAGGCGCTACTCTACCACTGAGTTAATCCCGCAAATTGTAAAACTGGTCGGGGTAGTGGGATTCGAACTCACGACCTCCTGCTCCCAAAGCAGGCGCACTAACCAGGCTGTGCTACACCCCGAACTATTCATGTATTATATATCAATCTAAAATAAATGCAACAAAAAAGGGCAACATACACATATTGCCCTATAATCGATAACACTTGATCGGCCAAGTATTATTTTTCTTCTTTGTCGCACTTGCTAAACAAATATGCTTTAGCAGTACGCATTTCTGTATTACTCAATAGACCATCATTATTCTTATCAGCCTGCTCAAAAAGATTCTTACTGACTTCACATGATAGTGTTAATTCGGCAAAGTCTACCTTTGTGTCACTATTCTTATCAAACTTACTTACACGATCTTGTGCCATTGCTGTGACAGAAACCAATGCTAATAGACTAATCGCTAACTTCTTCATAACCAAACTCCTGATAGGTATGGCGCTTTCTAACGCAAGTCTATTTATACATGAGATCCTAAAAGGATAGTTTCTGTACAGTACAAAAACTGTACAAGAAATACTAAGGAAAATAATTGATATTTAATAGCACTCTTTCTTTTTTAGTAGGCCAACTAGTAGCGTGATATCGGCAACCGTCAAATAACACTAGTCTGCCTTTTTTAGGAGATATTGTTTTACAAATGGTCTTTTTATTAGTATCGAAACTATCTTTATAGAATTCATTAAACAAAATCGTGTCCCCGTCGCTGTCCGTGATATAATATATTGCTATCATACTACCTTGGACAACAGAATCAGGATGGGGCACTCCATACTTACCTATTGTGTCTGGTAAAGGTGTGGACAAATTTAACTTGATCCTATTAAGATCGGGGGGCATATCAAATTCTTTTTTGATTTTGTCAGTTATGCATTCGAAATCACTATAAAATTCACTTTTTACCTTGTTAAACAATAGATCATGTGTAAATATGTATTCTCTTTTATCTACTATATTAATATCGTTTTGCCTAAAATCATAACTAAGTTTTTTATCAAAATAAGAGGGGTCTCTAATAAACAAGTAGTTGATATATACATTTCTACATGAGATTTCTTCTAATTGATTTTGTATGATTTTAGGAACAAAATTATCGATTAATATAATATCTTGCATATCTTATGTCTTATGTATAAATGGTGCTGACTGTCGGATTCGAACTGACGACCTACGCATTACAAGTGCGTTGCTCTACCAACTGAGCTAAGCCAGCATTAAACTTATTTAAGACATTATACTATGAATGTAAAATAACTCTACTATGTTTTGGAACACCTGACAATAGATAGTCCATTTGATCAGCAAGGATATTTCTATTTTGCAAGATCAGGTTCTCAAAGTGATTAGGTGCATATGG
>Ga0078894_10001545_pt1 | contig 17240 bp, 16 predicted proteins | sample LauGreSu1BDMLBSD_2_FD_67506 | JGI IMG/M metagenome (GOLD analysis project Ga0078894, IMG submission 67506) | Freshwater lake microbial communities from Lake Michigan, USA - Su13.BD.MLB.SD (version 4) (version 4) | ecosystem: Environmental > Aquatic > Freshwater > Lake | place: Lake Michigan... | reverse complement strand
GAATATACAAACACATTATCATACTTGCCTACAACCAACTCTCGAAGTGCATTAATCTCGTTCGTATTCTTGTAATATGTGTCGTGATTACCAGCAATGACGTATACTTTTATGCCCTTTGCTTTGCACACATCTAGAAAATCTTGGCGAAGTCTAGTTGCTGTTACATAGTTAATGTACTTACGTCTGTCCACGAGGTCACCTAGATGGATGATCGTCTTGATCCCTTCTTCCTCCAGCTTTGGGAAGAACGTTCCATCTAAGAACGTTTTCAAATGATCCATGATAATGGGTGAGTCGTTCCTGACACCCCAATGAGTGTCTGTTATCAAAGCAATCTTCATTTATTCACCGTCACTAATAAACTTCTCAACACCCAACTTCTTTTCACGAGCCTTTGTCTGCTTTTCAGCTTGCTTCTTCTCATAAGACTCAACAAGGTTCTTCATGTATTCGTTGTCAAGATCTACCGTGACCACACGATCATCTTCACCAATTGCTTGTTCTGCAAGCATACCTTCAAAGTAGAAATTCTCTAATGTCTTTTGCTTAATGTACAAATGTTTCTTCTCATGCTCAATACGTCTCAGAAATGCATAGTAAATGATCTGTGTAAAGTATGCGAATGGATTTGTAGACTTTTCAGGATCGAAGTTGTTAATGTAGGCAACACAATTCTCTAGTCCATCAGCAACCATTTCATCTCTGTACGTATAATTAACAAAGTTTGGCTTCATACAAAGTCTTGTAGCGATCTTGAAGAGACACTCTCCAACATAAGGAGGGATTGGAGGGTTAGGTAGACCATGTTCCTTAGCATGATTAACATCGTTTTTATATTGCAACATTACGGTGTAGAACAATTTATTGTCGATGTAATGCTTGCCAGAAGGTCTAGTTGCCATTTTATAAATCCGTGTTGTAAATTTTATAGTTGAATGATTGTTCATTGTATATGCTGAGGCGCTCGTTGAGATGATTCAACGTGAAGTTGATCTTCGATCCGTGCCTGAAGTCGTCTGCTATATCGTACAACACCATTCTATCCTTATCTTCACCTTTTCTTAGTCCTCTACCAATAGATTGGAGGACTCTTATCCTTGACTTAGAAGGTGAAGCAAGTACAATGTTATGCAGATTGCGTATATTGATACCAGTTGAAAACGTCCCGTACGAAGCAATAATGATTGCATTCGACTCATTTTCGACGATGTGTCTAACTTGTTCGCGGTCTTCACCATCAATACCTCCATGGATAAAGAATATCTTTCTATCAGGGTCTTTTTGTCTGAACAAGTCGTTTAGAACTTTACCGTGCTTGTCAACATATTGGAATAATATCAACGAGTTACCATTTAAAGACAACCCTAAATTGCTAATAAATTTGTTTCTTTTGTCCGATCTAACAAGAAAGTCTACTTCGTCTTGATAATTCATCTTTGATACAAGCTTTGCTTCTTCTTTAGGGTGCTTCAACACTACAACCTTGATATCAAGTTGTGCAACGTGTCCTTGCTCTTGTAGATCAGTAGTAGTCGTAACCTGCCTAACAGGACCAAACAAACCTTCGAGAGTGATTTTGTTTGTCTGTGAACCATCGAGTGTACCTGTGAAGCCAAAGCGGTACTTACAATTCTCTAGCTTCTCCATAATCGACTTTAGCGATGTTGCTTTGAATTGGTGAACCTCGTCACCTATAACAACACCAAACTGGTTGAACCACGTCTTTGGCATCTTGTATACAGATTGCCATGTAGTGATCACTACGTTCTCTGTTGACTCTTTGTCTACGCCTGCAGTTATGCAGTGAATCTTTAGACTACGTCCAGCGTAGTCTTCAAAGTCTTTCTTCATTTGAAGAACAAGCGACACAGTAGGAACAATAATTAACTTGCGCTCTGCAAAGAAAGTAGAGATCAGGTAGATAATAAGAGACTTACCAGAAGCTGTTGGTGAAAGAAAAATAGCACGTTCAAGATTGACTGCTGCTTTGTATGCATCTAGCTGATAGGTACGAGGCTCTTTTGTTGTTTCTACAACAGGAATGTCATCAGGAGGATATGGAAGAAGATCACGATCTACTTCAACAACATAATTGCGCGTTTCACAAAACTCAGAAATCTCCTTGACCAGTCCTGTATAAGTCAAGCCAGTCAAAGAGTTTAAAAGTCTAATCTTTCCATCCCAAAACTTGTTCTTGTACGCTGGCATAAACTTTGCACCAGGAACCATGAACGTAAGATGATCTGATAGCTCTTGTACTACTGAGGGTTCTGAATGTACCTTTAAGTATACTTCATTAATCTTAGATAGTCTCACTACGTCACGCACCCACCTTGAATTTTTCATACTCGATCGCACTCTTAATAAGGAAACCCCTATTACTTATCGATTTGATAATTGCTTCGAGTGTATCAGTTTTCTCTTGCTGAAGAGCAATCTTCAGATTTATTTTAACAACATCTTGGTCTGCATCGAGCCGCATAGGTATGTCTGACTTGAGGATAGACATACGAAATGGTTCCCAGCCCTGTGCCTTGAGGTCTTCGTCAGGAAGAACACCACGATAATAATCGTGCTTCATCAGGACAAGCTGCTTGCGATCTTCTTCCATCTTGCGAAGGGTAAGACGTTCCTCTGTGAAAATGCGAAGATATTTCGAGTGCATCTTTGGCAACTTGATTGCTTCTTCGCCAAGCTCAGTACGATCGATATTGCAGTCCTCAGACCACATTTCAAGTATTTCATCAAGTTTCATAACAAATCCTTCGAGTTAAACCCTTCTTATACAACAATTATTATAAGGGGACAACTCTCATCATTTCAAATTTAAAAGAAGCTCTGGCAATAATGTAATTCACTGTTGTGTCTGTTGTTGTAAAACTAAGATCGCTCAAAGACACAGGATACATGTTTTGGAATCTAAATTCAGTCGTTGGATCCATTGAGCTGTTTAAAATAGTCACAGTAGCATCAGATACTACACCTTGACCTGAACCAACGGGTGCTCTTTCTATTGAGGCATATTGGTCATAGCTTTCAGGAAATCCTATCTTAACCATCCAGTTAAATATTTCAAGATAGTTCTGAAGCTTTTCGTCTATTTTAAATGTCAACGTCAGATCACCAAACCTTGGCTTGTCGCCTGGTAGAGGGATTATCTTGAACGGTGTTGGCATCTCAGCAGTGCCAAGCTCAAAGTTTGGTATTGAGACATCTGTACAGAAGAAGTTCACATGAGGGGAACGTCTTAAGCTGAACCTAAAGCCAAGAGGTGAAAGGAAGTTGACATCCTTTGGCTGATTAGATAAGATGCCATTAGGCAATGGTACATATGTATTTGTTAGATCATCTGCCATTTATTTTTCCTCATTAGTCCCTATTTATATGGTTGTTGATCTTTATTCAGAACTACATATAATTGGATATGCAACCACTATAAAGGAGAAGAAGATGAGTTGTGGATGTGGTGGAGGCTGCAGCGACAAGATTGCTGCATTAGAAACGCTAGTAAAAGTCCTTGAAGGTAGAATATTTTCCCTTGAGGCACGAATGACTTCAAAAGAACAACCAAGAAACCCTTTTGTTGATTACCCTGTTTGGGGTATACCTCATGCAGGAGTAGGCTGTCCAATTTGTGGTATAGGAGCAGACGGACAGCCTATGGGATATGTTTGCACTAACCCTAGGTGTCCAACAAGAGTAACGTGTACAACTACAGGAGCTGTAGGAGCATCATGAGAACTAGAGCGGAACGCAGACACCATCATAGACGAATGTTAGAAAAAGTCAAGAGTTTTAGCATTTATAATTATTTCTTCTGGAGTGAAGATAATAAGCTGAGGCATCAGAAAAAAGTTGCCGAGACCCGCAAGCCTTGTTCTTGCTGGATGTGTGGTAACCCACGCCGTCATTTTAAAAGTAAGACAATGCAAGAAAAACGACAGGAACAGATTAGACATGACAAGGACGAGAATAATTGGTGACATTCACGGCAAAACGTATGATTACGAGATACATTGCCTGAAGCAAGGCATTCGACATGCTAACGAAGAATATCCACTAAGGTCTATTCAAGTTGGTGACTTTGGTATTGGGTTTGCTAACCAGTACTGGCATGACGAAATGAACAAGTGGATGAAAGCCAATCCATCACATCGTTTTATTCGTGGCAACCACGATGATCCTTCTAGGTGTTATGATATGGCTAACTTCATTCCTGATGGGACGGTCGAGGGTGATGTAATGTATGTTGGTGGTGCTTGGTCTATTGACTATGGCTGGCGTACTGCTGGTGTCGATTGGTGGGCTAACGAGGAGCTCAGCGTTGGTGAGTTTGAGGATGTTATTAAAACATACGAGATTGTCAAGCCTAGAGTAATGATCACACACGATTGTCCTACTCAGATTGCATGGGATATGTTTATCTCTCGAGGAGATAGTGTAGCTGGTACTAATCAGATCAAGACTCGCACAGGTGAAGCTTTTCAAGCTATGTGGGAGATTCATCAGCCTGAGCATTGGATCTTTGGTCATTGGCATAACACTCGAGACATTACCTTGCACAATACGAGGTTCCAATGTCTTGGAGAGCTTGACTATATCGACATAGAGCTATAAAAAAGGGGGGCCAAAAGGCCCCCCAGTTTCGTCCAGTAAACCTGGATTCTTCTATTACAGAAGGTTCTGAACCAGAACTCTGCGGTAGTACACGTTTGTATCTTCCTCAAGAGCGCCTGAAGCTGAAGGCATTGAAGTGCCCTTAGCGAATGGATTTGGAACAACGCCGTAACGTGTCTTGAATCCAATCTTTGGCTGGAAGGTGTCCTGACCGACAGCGCGAACCATCTGGAGAGGAACGTATGGGCAGTAGAACAGACCGGCGTCGAATGCGTTAGCACCCTTATAACCGATTGTCATATAGTTGCCTGTGGTGTATGGGTCGATGTAAACGCGGAAGCGTCCGTTAAGAACACCAGCGAAGGTGTTGCCTGTGTCATCAACCTGTAGGTTGTTAGAGTTCAGAGCTGGGGTGTAATCGAGAACACCAGCCATCTGGAGAGCAGAAGCAACATCTGAAGAACAGATGATGATGTTACCCTTACCACGTCTGGTTGCCTTTGCGATAGCGTTAGCTTCGCGCTCGATCTGGAACATCAGACCCTTGAACTTTTCAACTGACCAACGGCCGTTTGAGTCTGTGTCAAGATCGAAGATACCAGCAGCTGTTGTACCAGCAGAAGCACCACGTACAGCTGTGATGTTGATGGAACGAACGATCTCGCGGTTGATTTCAGCAAGAATTTCAGCCTGCAGAATGTTTGCGAGTTCGGTCTCAGCATCAAGACCGTGAATGGCCTTAAGATCCTGAGCAAGTTCCATTGTGTATTCAGCCTTAAGGGCACGTGACTTAGCAGTAACTGTCTGCTTGTCGATTGAGAAGGCCATTTCAGCGAATGCAACGTTACCTGTTGAACCCAATGCTTCAGCCTGCTGGGTGTTTGCACCACCAGCGAAGTTGTAGATGTTTGAGTTAGCAATAACAGTTGTCTGAGCTGTTGTACCAGGAGCTGTACCAACGTTCTTGTTACCGATAGTATTTGCAGAAGAAATACCTGGTGACGAGAATGATGTGTCTGCTTCGTTGAACAGAGCTTCCGTACCACCCTGTGAAGAGTAGTTAGCTCTCATTGCGAAGATGAGTCCGGTTGGACCGGTCATTGGCTGAACGCCGCAGATGTCGTAAGCAATAAGGTTAGGCATTGCGCGACGAACCAACGAGATAAGGATTGGGTCGTAACCAGCAACGCTTGTACCACCAGCACCAGCGTAACCGCCTGTGCCAACTGCGTTAGTTGGGGATGTTTCTAAAAGTGACTGAGGAGCAAATCCCTTCTGCTCAGCAATGTCTCTCTGTGTGTTCTCAAGAAGAACAGCAGTAACATTACGCTTATGAGCGTCTGTGATCTTTGGCAGATCAGCGTGCTCAAGGATTGGCTTCCACTTGTTGACTAATTCTTCATTAAAACCGATCATTAGTTTCTCTCCTTTGGTGAGTGTAAAATTATTTATATCAAATTATCTTTTGAGCGTTCTAGCTAGTGTAGACGCATAAGCTTGCATTTCTGGGGTAATATTTTCAGCAGGAGCTGGCTCATCAACAGACTCGTTAAGTAGCTGATCCTGAGGAATCTTAACCTCTGACTTACCAGAGAAATAAGTTTCCTTAATGATAGAAGCTTTCTTTGCAAATTCGTCTGCTGAAGAGTAATTAACAGCTTCGACTAGCTTGACAAACTTCTCCTTTTGAGTGTCTGTAAGACCCTCAGAAAGCTTGCTTGTTGCTTCTGTAACTTCGTTTTGTGAAACTACTTTTGTTAGCTCAATATTCTTTTCTGTTGTTTCATTGATTTGTGCTTCGAGCTCTTCGATCTTAGCAGCCATTGACTCAACAACATCAACCTTGTCCTCAGGAACATCTACGTAATGCTCGATGAAAAGGTCCTTCAATCCTGAAAGGAATGATTCCATAACTTCAGTTCTAATGTTAGATTCAACAGCTAGCTTGTTTTCCTGAAGCCATTCTGCAACTGCGTAGTTGAGGTATGAATCAACATTCTCATTCATCTCAGCTACTGCTTCGTTGAATGAATCTGCGTATACTTGTTCAATTTCTTCCTCAATCTTAGCAGTCTCAAGAGCAACTCTTGTAGCAACTGCAGCTTCAAAAAGAGTTTCTGTTCTAAGACGGAAATCTTCTGAAAGCGACTTGTCGTCTCCAAATAGAGCCTTAAGGTCTTCCTTAACTGAATGCATTGCTTCAGAAGGAGCACCAGAAGAGTTGATACCAGCTTTGTTCTTACCAGAAGCATCGCCAGTTGTCTGCTGTGTTGAGTTGTAAATCTCGTCGTTTGACTTTGTCATTTCTTTAGCATTAGGCAGCTTAGCTACGAATGCAGCAAGTTCTTCCTTATTGCCAAGTGAACTAGCATAATTGACTAATGAAGCCATAAGTTCTGAACGGCTTACGTCAGTACCCTTGGCAGCAATTGTACCAGCGTTTGAAGTTTCTTCCTCGACGACTACGTTGTCATCAAGTTCGACTTCCTGGTTTTCAATTTCTTTCTCAGACATTTAAAATCTCCTTGTCTATTAAATTATTTATAATTACTTTATGTTTGATAAGAAGTGTTGAAATACACGTAGTTTTGCTTCTTCTAAGTTAGATTTAGGAGCAGACTCAACTAATCTCTTAGCTTTTTCTACGTGACTTGCTTTGAAAATGCCGCCATCCCATATCCAATCAACACCTTCCATAATACCATTCACAAAAGCATTTGGGGCAGAAGGATCTGCAACCACGTCAGCAGCTGTTGCAAGGTAAAAATCGTCCTGAACTTCCATGATACCGTTCTTTTCAACCAAAGAACCCATACCACGAGTTGAGACACCAAGACATACACCACTTTCAATCAGATTTTTTGCAATCTGACCCATTGGTGTTTCAAGGATTCTTGCTTTTCCAATAAAATCGTTACCGTTCTGCTTAAGCTCTACAATCTTAATGCAAACGCGATCTAAGTTAATAGAAGGACCATCTGGATGTCCTAGCTCGCCAAGAGCTCTGTTCTTGTCGATGTATTGTTCTGTGTAGCGCTTTACTTCGCGCTCTACTGTCTCTTTTACGTACTTACGGTTGTTTCTGTTAACAACTTCAGTCTGAATGAAAGGACCAGTGATAAAAAGGTTCTTTTTACCTTCTATTCCTTCTTCAGTTACTAGCTTTACTTGCTCATTTAACTCTGATATAAGTTTCATTTTGATACCTTAGTTAGTAAATGCTAGCGGAGTTGCAAGCATATTTGTGCCTGTTAGTAAGTCTGTTGGTTGTTTTTCAATAACAACAAACTGAGTGTTTGTTACTGTAATATTTGCATACACTGTGGCATTTGCATAAGCAAGATTGAGTACTGCAGCAGCGCCTGTGTTGATAACACGCACGCATTTAGCATCAGCAACTGAGTTAGCTGTTCCTATTGACCTTTCGGCACCAATTGGTTTAATAGTATTTGCCATTATTCTAGACCCTGCATTTGAGCAAACGAAAGAAGCTTTTCAATTCCTTCATCTGATTGAATCAGCTCTTCAAACATTGCTTGATTTTCTTCAGAAAGAACGCTATATAAATTATTTAGTAGAATCTCTTCTTCCATTGAATATTTGCCGCCAACACGTGATGGATTGGATTCACCACCAATAGCTTTGTTGCCTTGTGTAGGAGGAAGACTTATTGCTGTTTTCGAAGCAAGAGGATCTGTCTTAAGCTTGTTCAAAGAGTCTTGCTGCATGTTTTCAGTGCCTGATTGGCCCTTACCGTATTGGAATTGACCAGCAGCTGCTACTGAAGCAGCAGTAAGCTCTTGAGCTTCCTTGACAGCACCTCTGATTGCAGCTTTGATTGACTTGCGGCGATTGTGAAGATACTTGTCAGACTTGGTGTGATGCTTACCATCATTGTCGATATCGCTATCTTCCTTACCAACTGGATCAAGAGCTTCTTTTACTGACTTAGCAACTGAAATTTTCTTTACACCAGGATGATCAATCACTGCACGACCGTGTGTAACCGTCTTTGTGAAACGATCGTGTGAGTGTGACATGCTGGTCTGTAGCTGTTCTCTTTCAGCAGGCTTAGCAGAGCGAAGCATGTGTAGAGCTTTGTTAGCATGTGCAGCAGGAACCTGCTTTACATCGCCATTCTTGAATGCAACGTGCTTACCGATAGAAAGTGACTTGTGAAGCTGAGTATGAATGTTCTGGTCAGCATCAGATGAAACTTCGTTTTTCTTTTCTGGGTTCTTGCTTGGACGACCACGCTTTGCTTCGTCAAGCTCTAGTTCTTCTGATGACATGCCCTTTTTTACCTTATCAACATAGTGATTGTGACCTGGTGTACCTGGCTTACCATATCCATGGCTCCAAGCCATTGACTGAAGAGCTTTCTCAGACTTGTTACCATGAGCCTTAGCAAAATCAGATGCAGACATCTCAGAGTAACGCTGCTTAGTCTTGATAACAGAAGAAGGCATGCCCTCATCGAGCCCTTCTACTTCTTCGCGAACCTTTGCTTTGATCACTGGCTCAATGTCGCCGTGCTTTTCATCAGCGTACATCTTGTCGAGAGCAAGTCTTCTACCTGCTCTGCGCTTAGGATCACCACCAGTCTTGTCTAGGTAGCGTCTCAAGATGCCACTCTTCTTATAGTCAAGCTCATTGACAATTTCTGTTTCTTCAGTAGCAGGAACCTTTACGTGCTTGCCTGCTAGCTTATGAGCAGCGCGCTGAATGCCTAGCGATCTGTTGCCGTGCTTCTTGCTTAGTGCTTCTCTTTCTTTTCTTTGTGAATCATTTGTACCAGTAGTTCTAGCTACCTGGTTGATTGCACCAATATCAGAGGCATGTGATGACTTGTCATAAGATGCGCTGCCGATGTAGTTTAGAGCCTTTTCCTTGCTGATCTCGTCGATCTGCTCGGCTTCTTCTTTCATACCAGACTTCAGCTTCTGAAGACCGTGCCATGCTGGCTGCCCTGAGCTAACGTACTTGTGTGCATCATCGATGTGCTGAGCATGATAGTGAATACCACCGCCTGCAATTGCTCCCTTGCGGTCATTAGCCTTATCAGCAATTGACTTAGCCTCAGATGCTGAGTAGAGTTTTGGTGAATCGCTGGCTGGCCACATATTTTGGCGACCACGACCAGCATTGCCGATAACTACGTGAGTCTTATCTTCACTAATCTGCTCAGCCTCTTCCTGTGTGATCTGGCGACCAACTCTCTTATAATTCTTCAGACGAGCCTTCATCTGATCACGGACACGATCCCAAGTATGGCCATACTCTTTAGCCATCTTGTCGTGATCGACATCAAACTTGTCGACAGCCTTCTTACCAACAGAAGTGATATGTAAGTCCTTCTTGAATTTATTTTCCTTGTTGCGCTCGTCAATGAGTTCAGCTTCTTCTCTTGTAACTGCAGGAACCTTAGCAGCAGGAATACCACCGGTACCACCCCAACGCTTCTTACCAGCAAGCAGTCTACCAGCTTCTCTCTTCTCTGGCTTTTCTTCGCCGTACTCTACTTTCTTTCTAGCTTTCTCAGCATATCTCTTAACCATGCCGTTACGATCGAGCTCGTCGATTTGTTCGACTTCTTCTGATGCATGTACCCACGACTTCTTGTCTGTGTTCTTGTACATAGCAGGAAATAGCTTTGAAGAAGCACGATCGACTCCAGCTGAACGCTTGCTGGCTGTTGCTTTATCGCCCTTCTTTCTTGCATCACGAGCAGCATCCATCGACTTGCTGCCGTAACTCATAAGAGTACCACGGCCAAGCTCGTCAATTTGCTCTACTTCTTCTTTTCTGGTCTGGACGCGTTCGCCCTTGGAGTTTAGACGAATACCCTTTTTCCAATCTTCCTTGGACACACCTTTCTTACCGTGCATCTCATAGTGAGCATACCAGCCATCATCTTCTTCTTTAAGGTGGCTCTCAATCTCATCGGCATGCTTCTGAGCATTACCTCTAGCATAGTTGATGGAATTGATCAGATGATGAATAGGTTCATGAACTGGATGATCCTGGTTTGGAAACTTCTTTCTTGCTTTGTCAATAAGAGCAGAAGCATCCTCCAAAGAAATTTCATTAATGACGGACTCGTTCTTGAGACCCTTGTCATAAGCCTTTGCAGACTCGTCGCCTTCGTATGAAGCTGTCTTTGGATCTTTTCTCTGAGGAGATCCGTTGAAAACGTGTTCCTGATCAGTTACACCTGGAACTAGGTCCTTGTGGTTGATAGGATTGTGAGCATCAAAGAACTTCTTTTCGCCCTGCGAGAGAGGCTTTTGAACCTCAGTAACAAACTGATTAAACGTTTTCATCTGGTTGGACCCCTACTGAATCGAGTGATGTAACTTCAGGAGCATTCTCAGGAGCGACATCATCTTGACCAGTTGTTGCACTAAACATAGAAGCTGCATAATCTTTAGTGTAATCAGCCACAACTGCATTAAGCTTGTCTGTCATGACAGCATCTAATGCAGGTTTGATGTTAACAGCATCTTTGTTCCAAGCATAATTAAGAATGTCTTCGATGTCGCTCATTTGTTTCTCCAAATTCTATCATTATTTATAAATTTAATATGCAGCCCCAGTTCCTGGTATATTAGGACCTGGCTCGTCAACTTTTGGTCTGTTTGCTATAGGAGGAGGAGTTTGTTCTTGACCATCAATCATTGGTGGCATTTCTGGTGGCTTTTCTTCAGCCATCTCATCCATCATCTTGACAATTTCATCTTCCGACTGCTTAAGAATGTTCTTTCTGACCCACATATCAGAATAGTATCTTCCAATGAACGGAATAAACTGATTCAACAGATTGATTCTGTTTTGCATAACTTCTGCGTTTTTGAACTCTTCAAAATGATTGTCGATTTCAAAATTGAAGTTGATAAGGTTAGCCATTTCTGGCCAGTCATCCTCAGCAATAATCCCTTTAAGAACCAACTGCTTTTCAAGAGCCTTCATGAAGATGTGTGAGAATCTTCTACGAAGACGACCAACAAACTTTGTGAACTTGACTTCGTCTCTTGTAATTTCTGCAGTACGACCAAGATTAAATCCAGATGTTCCAGGCTCAAGACGAGACATAGGAACATTGAGAGCCTGGAAAAGCTTTTTCTGGAAGTATTGAACGTCCTGCATCTCGCCAAGGTTCTGGCCAGCAGGAAGCGTTGTGATTTCGGTGCCGCGGTTACCCTCACGACGAGGTAACCAGTAATCTTCTAACATCGTCATGTACTTGCGATCATCACGGACCTCGCCGGTGACGGCATCATACACGAGACGGTTTTTATGTTTAATCATCATGTCTCGTAGATACTGTTCTGCTTTTGCCTTTGGCAGATTACCTACGTCGATGTAGAAGATTCGGCGTTCCGGTGCTCTCGAAATACGATAGATAACTGTCGCATCTTCGAGCGTACGGAGTTGGTTCAGAGGCTTGATAGCCTTCTGGAGATAGGAGTAAACCATCTGGTTGTTCTTGTCCATCAAACCAGATGTAGCGTGTAGAATAGAATCTACTGAAATTCTTAGACCACCAGTAGCATTGTTGTCTTGAGCAAGACCAGCGTTACCACCAGCAGGAAGGAACGAGCGGTCGTTGAATACGTAGTACTCGCGCTTTGTTTGTTGTACTACTATTGGACCCTTGGGTTGCTTTTTGACTTCACGAACCTTACGAATTTTTCTTGGGTCGATGTAACGAAGTTCTTGAATGCCTGCTCTTGGATCCTTTTCATCGATGATGATGTGATAGAACATTCTTCCATCAACATACCATCTCTTGAAAAGCTCGTAAGCTTCTTGTTGAAAGTTTAACAGATCGAGAACGTTGTCGAACTCTTCTCTGATCTTTTGTTTAACTGAATCTGAATAAGGAATACGATCGACGTTGATCTCAACTACTCTTTCAGCATCCGTATCGATCGCTTCGTTAATAATGTCATCAACGGCCATTTCTATTTCAGGCTGTAAAGAAATTTCTCTGTATTTTGCTACGAGCTCTGCTTCTGTGCGAGCTGTACCATCTAGGTCGATAAAGGTGCCATAAGCACCACCGGCTGCAACAATGACAGCGCCATCGTCCTTTATCTCGGGTGTAAACGACTCTAAAGGTTCTTCGTCTTTTTTCTTCTTTATTTCAAAACCGAACAGTTGTACCATAATAATTTCCTATAAGGGGAGAGACGCTACTATTTATAGCGTCTCTCTAAACCTTAATTAGGCTCCACCAGCATTACCAGTTGTGCCACTTACAATTTCAAAGCTGTCGTATTCAAATGTGACATCAAACTCTTCGAGCTGATCCTGCGTGTTCCAATCGAGGTTAATCGATGAGATTTCTGCAGGGTACAGACCGTTGAACTGATACACTCTTAGAATTTGTCCATCTTTACCAAAGTGAGTCACAGTTGCCTGTGACTTGTACAGAGCAGGAGCACTTGAACCAAGAACGTTCAAGTTCTGCTCGTACAGGCTGATGGAGTTATTCCAAGTTTCCATAGCGTTACGAATCAAGAAGTCTTCGTCGTTGATAATCGTAACGGTCCATGGAGCAAAGTTTCTGTCGCCAGCAACTTTGATCTTACGACCGAAGTAAGGAACCTGAATCGTACCGAGTGTGGTTGCAGGAATCTGCGCACGCACGGTTAGATAAGGTACCTTAAGATCAGCACCACCCACTACTGGGTTTGTGATCGTTACCTGGAACAGAGATGGTCTTGCACCACCTCTGACTAGTTGAGAGCGGATATCGTTGATATTAAATGCCATTTGTCATCCCCTCCTTAAAACTTGCCAACAATTTCATCAAACTCTACACCGGTTCTAACTGCGATGAAGTTGAGCTGGATGAAGTTGATTGAACGAGCTGGCTTAATGTATATATCTCCCCAGAACTCGTTTCGGTCAATTCTTTCAGGAGTGTTGTTAGAAGCATCGCAGACGACTCTGAAGTCGTAGATACCGCGACGTCCCTTAACGTCTCTCAAGTAAGGTTCTACAAGGTTACGGAATGTAGCTCTTGTAAATTCATCATTAAACTCGAATAGTGTGTACTTCGCAGCAGTTGCAATCGCCTTTTCAAGAACGATGAACAATCTACGTACGTTGATACGGTCGAATGCAGATGGCTTAGCAAGAAGAGTCTTGTCGCCATAAAGGATAATGCCTTCACCTGGGAAGTTAACAACTGGGTTAACACCCTTCTTGTAAAGGATATCTCTGTCTGCTCTGTCTGGGTTGTAAGCTAGCTTAACAACATTCTTGATCTGGCCACGATTGAAGCCAGCTGGTGACCACCAAGGATCACGTGTGTCGTCTGTACGAACGATCGTACCACCGATGTCGCCGTTGAGAGGAACCCAACGATAGATGTCGTTGTACTTGTCGTACTGATACTTGTAACCTGAGTCTAGGATAGCGTAAGAAGTAGATCTTAGCTGATCTCTAAAGTAAACAACGTTGTCTGATTCCTGACCGGCAACGTTAACAACGTCTTCTCTCTGTGGTGAGCAGAGAACAACGCAGTCTTTACGGTATTCTGCAATGTTGTCGATAAGGTAATTAGCAAGACCTTCGCCTGCAACACCGTACTGTGACTTACCAGTTAGGAGCAGTGAAATGTCAACGTGTTCTGGTGACTTGAACAGATCGTAACCAAGAGCTTGATTGCCCAGTGTCTGTGTTGTTTCTGTTACACCATCAAAACCACCTCTGAGCGACATGGTGTATGGACCAACTGTAATTGCTGTCATATTTACAGCAGTGTTTGATACAACACCAGAACGCTCGTTTCCTACCCAAATATACTTTGAGCTCTCGTTGATTGCTGTCTGGTAGTAAATTGATCCGCCCTGCTCTGACTTAGCGTCAGTAGCACGAGATAGGTTTGTCCATACTTCTAGAACCTGTCCAGGTGTTCCTGTGAATGCACCGTCTTCGTCAGAGACTACAACGTGCATTTCATCACCAGTACCACCTAGGTTGGTAGTATAAACTGATGTTCCTGGTGCTGTATCTACAAGATTGAAGTATTCCCAATATCTTATAGTTGATGTTTGATCAATATTAGCAGCAAGGTTGTATGTTGTTGTAAGGTTGATGTTTGCTGTACTTTTAAACGCTATAGAGTTAGCAGTAAGTGTAACTGATCCTACGTTAGCAACCTTAATGTTTTGAATACCAAGAGAAGAATTACCAACCTCAAGATAATCACCAACGTTAATATATCCAGCAATCAAACCTGCCATTGTGTTAGCATTTGTATTTGATGTTGCTGACTGGGCGGTTAATGTAACAACGTTTGAATTTCGTGTGAAAGAAAGAGTGACTGTTACGTCAGAGTTACCTGTAAGGTCTCTTGAGTACGCGTTAGTAGATTCACAAGTAGAAATTTTAAGCGAGTTACCTAGGTAACCAGCATACTTAGCAACCCAATAAACGTTTGAGTTGAACGTGCCTTCTTGCTCATCGTAGTCATCTTTGTTCTCGATCTGAGTGTTAGCATACACTGATGTTGAATTTACTGTTGCAACAGCGTTGTATGCGTTAGCAGCACCTGATCTTACTACATACAGCTTGTTGCCATATGAAAGGAAGTTGGAAGCTGTGAACCAAGTTTCGAAGTTGTTAGAAGTTGGGCGTCCAAACTGAGCCACCAATTCGTCTTCTGAAGAAACCAGAATACGTTCTTTGATTGGGCCCCATCTGAAAACACCGGCAATTGCACCTTCAGTCGTAGAGACTGCTGGCACAATAGTTGTTAAGTCAATTTCTGTGACGTTAACGCCAGGGCTTACTTGAAATGGCATTGTTTTCTCCTTTTATAACATAAACAATAATATACTTTTGTACTATTATTTATAAATTTTCAGTTTAGAAGAATTCTGTCAAACTCTTCTGGGGTGACGACAACCTTCATTTCTTCGGGCATACCATCATCATATATTCCAAAAGGAGATAAATTTTCTTCCATTTCGCGCTGGTTTTCTTCTAGAATCTGTCTTCTTACGTCTGTATTAGATACATCCTTGAAGTAATTCTGTGAAACCATCCACGAAAACATTACCAAGCACATTACCAAGTCATCGTTGTGCCCCTCTTCAGCATTATATGTGTTGTTGTCTACCACATATGTTGAGAGCTGTTGAATAATATCAAAATCGTTTAGAGTTAATTTATGCGACTCAACTAAGGATTTAAGGTTTGAACAACCAATCTTCTTTGTAATCTTCGTGTTCTTTAGACCAAGTCTTGCCTGAGCTGCATTGTTACCGATGTTAGTTCCCTTTCTGCCTGAGTGTTTAGTCAGAACAAGGTTTTCGTATTCACAATCTTGCTGTAATAAATTAACAACTTGTGATCCTATATTTACTTCAACTAGAACCGCGGCAGTGTTGTAATACCTACCTGCGTTCGCAACGAGAGTTGGTAATAGCAATTCTGGTATTTTGTTGTCTTTAAATGTCGCAACAACTTCGTAAGGAACTGTTGATATGTCTATTACTGTGAATGCTGAATAGTCCAATCCTAGTCCTTCTGACACGTCGACCGTCAATGCATATTGATGACCCTCAACAGGCTCTTTGTAAATGTTGACGCCGTGCTTAACAATTTCAGGAGGAATATAGGTCAGCTTAGAAAGAACTGCAGGATGAATGAGAGTGAATGCAGAACCCAAGAACTCACATTCAAACTCTTGTCTGAACTGATCGACGGAGGTGTTTCGAATCATTTCCTCTTTCCAAGCTTCATCTCTGCCTGGAACGTCTGACCAGTGAACGTCTACTCTTGCATATGTGTTTCTTCCGTGTTCTGAATCAGTCCAAACCTTATAGAAAAGATCCATACCGTTTGGTGTTGACGTGATGATAATCTTAGTTGTTTTACCAGAAGAAATTGTAGGAACAACAGAAGCGAAGAACTGATCCTGAATGTTGCGAGGAACGAACGCAAACTCGTCAAGGTAGATCATGTTGTAAGCTTGACCACGAATAGCAGAAGATGACGTCGAAGCTGCGTAAATCTTTGAACCGTTTTCTAGCTCAACAAACGATTTGTTCCATTCAATGATACCTTGCTGAAGCCATTTAGGAAGCCATTCGTAAGCTAACTGAACGCGTGAAAGGATTTCGCGTGACTGCTTTTCTTTGTTAGCGAGAACAGCTACGTTATAGCTTTCGTTGAACAGAACCTTGTGTAGAAGATATCCAACGACACCTGTTGTCTTACCAACCTGTCGAGGCATCTTACAAATTGAATATCTGTTGTCGTCGAAGACCTCAAACATTCTTTTCTGATATTCGTAGGGCTTGAACTGAACAAGACCTCTATCGACGTGTACGATCTTTACGTAGTTGGAACAAAAGTACTCAACGTCACGGGCACATCTTAGATACTCTCGAACTTCCTCTTCAGAAAATTCAAGACTGATGTCTCTACGTTTTAGGTTCCTGTTACCAAGGTAACCGTCATTGGGTGTCGTTGCCATTGTTCTTTATCATCTTTAAGAGGTCAGATGTCGAGCCAACAAACAGATTGTTGTTAACTGTTCTACCAGAACTTGTTGGTGACTCCTGAGTCAATTCTTTTTGTGTCTTTGCAAGCGCCATCAA
>Ga0078894_10001544_pt1 | contig 17241 bp, 15 predicted proteins | sample LauGreSu1BDMLBSD_2_FD_67506 | JGI IMG/M metagenome (GOLD analysis project Ga0078894, IMG submission 67506) | Freshwater lake microbial communities from Lake Michigan, USA - Su13.BD.MLB.SD (version 4) (version 4) | ecosystem: Environmental > Aquatic > Freshwater > Lake | place: Lake Michigan... | reverse complement strand
ATGTATATTGATAAAGGACACGATTCTCCCATCACATACATACAATAACATTTAAATTGTAAGAATCTCGCGCATTTCGATGAAATCAAAAATAAATCGCATTATCTAACAACTTTATGCACATATTCATCATGGTTCTACTTTTTTTGTTAAGGTATACTCTTTAGTATTGTAAGTGATGCGCTCTGGCTTCTCTGGGTTATAGTTAGCTCGGAATGTATTTTTATTGTCAACCCACACCAACCTATTATTGTTTTCACATTTTAATGATAATTCTGTAATAGTACCATCTTCATAATTAAATATATAAACATCTGATGGATCAGGTAAATTTTCTATGGATTCTAAATATATAGTGACATTAGAATTACCCAATTGAACTAAACTGCATTTGCTATTGTCATCTTTATTATGTAAATTATCATGTTCTAAACTGTTCAAGCTACCATAACCCGGCCCAGAAGTTGAGTCTTTCACTACATACCAACCATTTTGGGTTGGCTTCTCTTTAGTATATTTCTCATAATTAAAGGCCGATTCTAGCTTGGCGGGACTGGATTGGTATGGATATATTAATATTTCGCGATCATTATCGGTTATTAATAAGGGTCTATGGGTTGAAAATTCAATTAACTTTCCAGTAGATTCATTTTTCCATGCTAAGTTCGTACCTATTTGAACTAATGTATACTCGGGAGAATTTGGTATGGATGATTTGTATTTAACTGACGGATTTGGTAATCTTGTAATGTACCATTCATAATGGTTCTGTAGTCCAATGGTTTTAAGACTGATAGCTTTATTATGGATATTTCGAATGGTCGAACTGCCTAGATCTACATACCACCCGTTATCGGTTTTTTTACCTGTATTATTCGAAGGCGAATATACATAATCACTGTGAAGACCATTTGGAGGCAAATCGTCTAATGGATCACTTGGGTAAGTTGATCTATAATCTCTTTTGTATTTGTCGACGGCAGCCTTGACTTCGTCATATTCTTCTTTCGCCGGAACTATCGTGGGAACTTGAGCCTTAATCGGCTCGGGGTGTACTTTTCTTGAAGAAGCTTGTACGGTTATTCTTGCCCATTCGTTATCATATTGTTCTTTGACTTCTCTAAGTTTACGATTACGATTCGTCTCACAAATTAGTTTACAATCCAAATAGTCATTATCTATTTTATCCATATCTTGCTTACGACGATTACGCCATTCCAACCATTCACGACCCTTATTTATAATCCCAAACCCACCACCCTTCACTTTTCTTAATTTCCTACGTGTTCGCCGTGTTTTTTTACTACGCTTCACTCTTCGATTTGTTTTTGTTTTCATGTATAATAAATTATTATATTATATTATATAATCATTTTCATTTCATTTCTCTATAAAAATCTCTCGTTCGATGCTTTTCATAATCTTACGTTCACCAATCGGGTCATCCTTGATTTCGTGAAGGACGTTCTTTACCATCTTATGATGAAAATCCTGTAACCTGCTATTCGTCTCCCATCCCGGATGTAAATCCATCCATTTCTTAATCGCAAAGTACTCCTTGTTCGCAATATCAACGAACGCCTGGCGCATCCGCGCATTCCCTTCATCTCTCGCCCATTGATGATTATCGCGCACATAAATTGTATCTCGCTTCTGATCTGTGCAATGAATCGGCCGTTTGTATAGGTCAATTTGTTTCAAACCATCGATCATGACTTTACTAATTCCTTCGACGAGTCCTTGGTTCCGTGTATAAGTTAGATCGTCCATCGTGATTTCGAGAGAATTGACAAAGTCCGAGAGATTCACCGCGTCTTTACACTGTTCGTTCAAGAAAAAGTTCAGATTAAACTGGTTATTGTTCGTATTATTCACGATGATATTACGTTCTTTGCTTAATTCGACGATTTGCTTCTGGAGTGTTTTATTCTGGTCTAATAGCTCGAACACAAGTGAATTTACGAGAGATTTCTTGTTTCGTTTCTTGCCAATGGTAAGCGCCGAAATCATTTTACGTATATAATCCTTGAGTTTCTCATTTTGTTCGGCAAGAAGTTCAGAAACGACGGACGAATTTGCATCGGATGTACCGGTTATTTCAGATACGTTGTCGTCGTCTCTGTCATCTTCGTCATCGTCGCTGTCATTACGAATGATTGCATTCGATCTAGTTGACGATGATGAGCGCGATGTTGCATCACTATCGCTATCATCTGTATCACTATTGACATTTGAATTTTCGGATATTTGCATCGTCAATTCTGCAGGTTCTGAAAGATTGGAATAATGGAAAACTTCGGGATTTGTTTGGTTCATTTCCGCCGCATTTTTTTTAGATTTGAAACGATAACGAACGATTCGGTTGTCATTATCACTCTCATTGCCTTTATTCTCTTCATCATGATCAATCGTATTTGCGTCATCTACAACACTTGTTGGTAATGCAGATGTCGTAGTTGTCGTACGGGTCGTTGTCATAGTTGTTGTAGTAGAAATAATAGAAACAGACACGGAGTTCACAGGATTTGCAGATCGATTGTGTTGAAACTGAAGACATGTTGACGTATGCTTATAGTAGCTAGATCTGTGTGCGTAGGATTTTTTACAAAGACATATGTATTTTCCATCCTTCGTAGCTGGCGGAGCCACAGAACTTGTTCGATTGACTGCGCCGCCAAAAATCTCCGCTTCAAAAACAGGCGTCGCGACCGTTACGGCCATTTCACCGCCGAAAATATTTGGTTTAAAATCAGGAAAACTTGGAAGATCGGAATATTCGTCAATTGACTTTTCAGCCATTTTTTCATCGTTCAAATTTGGTTTCATTTTCAAAATATAGAAAAGTACCCGTTCCTTCGCCTGTAATTCATTGTTACAAGCACAATCTTCCAGAATTTCACACTTCCAATTTATCCATCCACCATTCTTTCGAATGGAATCATACAACCTTGTCTGAATAGAAAGATCCAAAGCTTCGCGCTTATGCTTATACTTCCGTTGTGTTAAGTTGGTAGTATACGAAATATATGCGTCTGAAATCATTGGATTTTTACAAGTTAGTCGGTAGACATATGTCTTCGAGTAATCGGTGTACTTTCGCGGCATTTTTATTCCCTTTGAATTTGTCGTCTTTTACCCCAAATTTGTCGTCTTTTACCCCAAATTTGTCGTCTTTTACCCCAAATTTGTCGTCTTTTACCCCAAAAATTGTGTATATTTTTGTAGTTAGTTCGGCTATATTCACTCTATATACAGTCTATATTATATCTCTATTATATTTTATTGATTTGTGATCGGTAATTCATTTTACCCCAAGGGTTCGGCTACATTCGCACCATCGATTGGTCTAAATGTTGCCATTATCACATGAAAAATCGAACATCATCGTCACGTTTTTTGTCGTCTTTTGTCGTCTTTTACCCCAGTTTTGTATCCAAAGTGCATTTTGACACTTTAGAGATTTTGGCAACATTTGCACCATAATCAGTCACATCACCAAAAGCTCGACGGCTATATATCCCGCTAAATGAAAAAGGGTAAAATGGTATTTTTCCAAAAATGTCCAAATCCGGGTTTGTCCGTTTTACTTTTAAAACACGTTTTTTTGCACATTTAGCCTGACGAGAGCATAATTTGATATTTCGCGGATCATAACCACAAAAACTCACTGGATCGCAATCAGGCAGTTTTACGAATACACCACCGGCGCCAATTTTCGACCGATCTGCACCATCATCCCGCCTTACTGACTTTTCAAAAAGCTATAAGATAATGCTATATATGCTCTCATTTTCAGTAAGGGTGTAGTCGTTTGCGGTAAAAAGTGAAACAGCCAGTGTCAATTAACAGAGGTTGTATCTATAATAAACAGAATTGAATGTATTTATTTATTGCGTATTGTTAATGAAGAAGACAGTAGTTGTCGATCTAGAATATATGCGGCCATCGGTAGGGGGTGGTCGTAGATCGCGGTCACAGTCGCGGTCACGCTCAAGGTCCCGATCAATGTCCGTTAAACGGGAATCATCTCATGATTTATCCGATTACGAAGAGCTGAATATCAATACCTTATTGCATCATTGCGAAGATGACAATGACGATAACGACGACGACGACGAGACAACAAACGATGATGATGTAAGCGAAGATTGGAGTGAAAATGATAATATAGAAAGTAGCGATAGCGAATCATCACCTGTCGCTGAAGAAGAACGAAGGCATCCAAGCGTAAAAGATACAGATTACGCAGTTGATTCTGATGAAGATCTACTGCAATCTGTATTAGATGAACCTACATTTCCTCTCGATATTAATGCGATATTATCTGCAATGAACAAAGCAGAGAATAACACAATTGCGAATATGACGTTGAAAAAAATAACGGCTCGAAGACACGAGATTCTCTCGTCGTTGAATTTGACACCTGAGAAAATGGAGGAATTCGAGCGCAAGTTACACATGTACCGCGTGATTGAAAATCCATGGGATCTTAAACATAACCAACTTATTCGATGGATACCGCTTCGTTCTCTCGAAACGCGTCCCTACGTAACGCTTGGTGGAACGTTATTCCGTGTGCGCGAAAATCCGGAAGAAAAGCTACATATTATGACAATTCGAAACGTCAAGAAATTCGTATATAATGTCCGATTTGAACTAAATGTAGTATTTCAGCGATTAAGTCAAGAAGAGCTTATGATTCTACGAGCGGTAGAATACGTAGAGGATGACGGTGATGATGAGGTCACTCATTAAGTTATTATCAAACGCTTTGCAGTCTTAGTGACGTCACGCGTCATCTTAGGTCGTAATTTCCCGGTCTTTGTTTTACATTGAAAACCATGTTGACGTAATCCCTTTCTATTGAAGATAGATTTTGTACAATAAGCAATACGACGGCCTTTGTCAGGCTCATTTGACGCATTATCATCAACTGATTTAATACACCGACACAACTTTTGAGCGAGGATTTGGTGAGCCTGTTCTTTGACCGATTTTTTATTTTTGCGTGTTGCACGATCACCTTGATAATGATGAAGAATTTTTATGTAATCTGCACGGGTTAACTTCATATCTTCATCAATATCATTATCTGTATATTTTGGTATATTTTTCATTAATATTATTGTTGTTATTATATAATAATATAAATATAAATATAAATATAAATGAAACCGAAGGTCGTAGTGTTTGACGTAGATGAGACACTCGGCAATTTCACACAATTCTCTATCTTTGGGCATGTATTAGAAGAATATTTCAACAAACCTGATATCATATACCGTTACTTCAATGATTTAGTTGATTTATATCCTGAAATTATACGACCAAATATGGTGCGTATATTGGATTATATTCGTAAAAAGAAGAATGCTGGTGTATGTAATAAAGTGATGATATATACGAATAATGCTGGCCCGGATAAATGGGTGGGACATATTCGGGGATATTTCGAACATAAACTGCGTGCAGCAGCCTCAGCATCTTCTTCATCTACAACAAATGGCGGTCTAGCAATCGTCCCTCCTTTATTTGATCATACTATCGGTGGATTCAAACCGAATCATGATACGACTACAAGATTATCATCATCGTACCCGCAGCGAACAACGAATCAAAAAACAGTAAAAGAGTTCATTCGATGCGGACGTCTACCAGCCGATATCGAAATATGTTTCTTGGATGATCTAGAGCATCCTAAAATGGTGGATGAACGCGTCTATTATATAAAATTGCAGGCCTATCATTCGTATATACCATTCGAGTTATTCGTCGTCCGATTTCTGAACAGTGCATTATATCGTGATGTGTTTGATAAATTCCATATTCCGTCGATTACGTCTGGGTTATCATCCTCTGCTAAAAAACAGATTCTCTCGATCGAGATACATAATCTCTTTGTAAAGTACGCGAATCTATCGGAATATGATGTAAAGGCAAATCAGCAAAAACTAAACCCGCGAGAAATAGAAGAAATCATCAGTAAATATATACTATATCATCTTCAACAGTTTTTTCGAGAAGGTCCTCCTCACCCGGTACGTCCATTACGATCGTCATCATCACACCGACGACGCAATACAAAAACATCTAAAAAAAATGGTAGCATAAGAAACTCTAGCCCTGTTTCTGCTACCGGGCATGTATTTTATATTGACAAGAATACTTCTAAGATTATGCGTAATAAAACAATACGTAATCGATAGGCGATCATTCCATTCACGCGGCAAACCAGGACAAGTTGCCATCAGCTCCCATAAAGACAACACGTTCTCCAGCAAGCTCTGCCGCGTTCACTGCCTCTTCAGTCGCTACCCTTACGGCAGGGGTCGCATGTAACTCATTGATGTAAACGATTCCATTCTCTCGACGCGCGATAATAATCTCTCGAGCTTTCATGAGAGCACGTTCGAATTTCTGTTGGTGTTCATTGTGCACCCAGCGCTGATGACGCGCATTTGAAACGTGTTTGTCCCAGTTACCTTGTGCGCCACGCCATCCACACTGGCAACTCACCGGACGGACAATATCCAGTTCATGAATGGTATCATGAAACAAACGTTCCATAATCACCTGAATTGCATGATGAAGAACCATGGGGCTTGTTTCGTAGCCAGCATTTCCTTCGGCAGGCTTGTAGTTCATCAGCATTTGAAATGCCTCGCGCTCTTGTCCGCGACGAACAAGATTGACATCGTTGTCTGAAAAGATACTGGAATCTTCGCCACATATTTCCATGACAATATTGTCTGCAACTTCCATGACTTCGTCGTAGAGATCTTCGTCTTGTTCTTCAATTTCGTCAAGTGTTTTCCAACAACGCAATATATCACCTGGACGCTTCTGGGCCAACACAGTACGTTTTTGTTTGTGTAAAGATCCAAGTGCATTCATTCCTCGCAAATACTCACCTTCGGGGATGTTGTGCTGATTGTCCTCGAGAATCGCCATCATTGTATCCAGATCCTGTTGTATCGCATCACTTGCTCTTTCAAGTAAACTTCCACTTTCACTTCCTGACATTGTATTCTGATAACTTCGTTTCAATGCCTACTTTATTGATTGATAAAAACAATTCAATTTTTTATCAATTCGTCATGCGTCACTTGCCACTGCCACCGCTCCCGATCCCCGTAAGATAATTGTAGACAGGATTAATGACGCCAGTACCTACAGGCTGTATGATTTTTTGTGAAATTTGCTTCTGCGTATATTGAATTACTGTTTCAGACGCGATATGAGTAATCAAAATGAAGATACATGTGTACATGATGAGACGTCGATCAAATTCACTAAATTTACTTCCACCAAGAATCGAGAATTTTGAATTATTCCAAGAGATATCATTGAAACGTAGTATCAATATAACTACCGCTGAATATAATAAGACATTTCGTAATACTGGAATATACTGAGGAACAGTCGTATAAAATCCAAGCAATAATACAATATATGTACCGTAGATAAAGTAATCAATGTATTTGAAATAAGACGCGTATTTATTGAAAATCGGCGTCAAAATTTCACGAAGTGTATACAATGTGGATGCGATAAAGTCTTCGATTGTATTTATAATTGTATTCATTTTTAAACAATGAGAAATCGTCTATATTATTGTCATATTAAAATCTAGGACGGTGTCTCGGATGACACATAAAAATCGAGCAAACGCGCCGATGGGTCAAGCACTCCCTCACAAAATGGATGCCGCCAATAATACGGTATCGTAGATCCGCGACCTTCGTATATTGTCTCAAACACCCGACGATAGTAGAAACTTTCTTTGTCATACGGCGGATTGTGAACCGAATACATATAATTATTCTTATTATTGAATTCGCCATCAGTTACCATCCGCTCAGAATATTCTTTGATCATCTGAACCCATGTTCGCCCACCATCTGCCGAGCTTACGCCGTCACTAAACGCCTCTTTTCTACGCCACAACACATTTTCAGGCAACAGCCCCTCATCCTGAAACGCCTTTCGAAGAAGGTATTTCTCCATTTTTTCATCGGTAAAACGCTTGAAACGCGCCGGAATACGCATAACGTATGCAAGAAACTCTTTGTCTGCGAAAGGTACGCGTGCCTCTAATCCAGCCCCGCTAATGCTCTTATCTGACCGCAGTAAATCGAAGAATCGGACATCACGAATCATCCGCTCATTTTCCCGGTGAAAATCCACATCACTTGGTGCTTTCTGGAATCCGCGATAGGATCCAAAGATTTCATCCGACATATCCCCGCAATAAATCACCACATCGTCGGTTTGTTGTTGAATATATTTACTCACGAGGTAATTTCCAACGGATGCGCGAATTGTCGTAGTACAATAACTCTCAGTCTGATAAATCGTCTCATAGATCGCGTCCAAGAAATCCTGTTCGGTGAGCGATACCTCGTGATGACACGTTCCCAAATGCTCCGCCACACGACGAGCCCACATCAAATCAACGGATCCTTCTAGACCAATACTGTACGTATTCAGAACAGTATCCGGCGCAGTCCGCTTCAATTCTCTCGCAACGATCGCAGTGACAAGTGAACTATCCAGGCCGCCCGACAGTAAACATCCAACCGGTCGTTCACTCATAAGACGCTTTACAACTGCTTTCGTGAACAAGTCGCGGATATTCGCGCATATCTCCGCTTCATAAACCGCGTCATCGCTGGCATCAGATACGGCAGCAGGGTACATATAATTCACTTGAAGCTCTTTCAGTTGGCATTCCAACATTGACAACTCATTTGTTTTCTTCAATCCTCCACCCACATCAGTATCAATACTAGCATAATCATAATACGTGCGGAAAATAGCGGTTCCATCCACACTATCCTCGCCGATATACTCCATATAACAACCAGCGGGAAATTGGACAACCGTCTCACAAATTGCGTGAATTGATTTCATTTCACTTGCTACACATAGACCATAATGATCAGGGTTCATTGAGACGCACGTTAAATCAGAGTGTTCTCCACCGAACACGCCGTCATGTCGGCTAACACCAATATAAAGTGCGCGTACACCTACTGGATCTCTCGCAACGTAGGTCGTGCCATTTTCGTAATCATGCAATACAAAGCCGAATACACCATCCAATCGGCGAACAGTCTCCATCATGCCGATTTTGCGATACAAATGAATAATAATCTCACAGTCAGATCCGCTCTTATACTGACCTTCTAAACTGAACTCTGTGATTAGCTGACGAAAGTTATAGATTTCACCATTACAAATCAAGCGACAGTTTTTAAGATGAAACGGTTGATCTGCAGTGGGATCCATTCCGTTAATTGAAAGACGATGAAATCCCCATGCACGCGTTTCATCTTTCACGAAGATCGACTTGTCTGGTCCACGATGGCACGACAATAATGAGTTTTCTTGCAGTGTTTTCAGTTGAGCAAGTGATAAACGACCGACAGTTTGAAAATAAAATATCCCGCACATGATATCGTGGTTTGTGTATATTGTTTCAAGGCATACGGTTTAAACCCTTTAAGTATATATTCTGTATAACAATTTCATTACTATTCTCGTAATAAAATTGATATAAATAGCCTATTCTTATATAAGCATTTGTAACCATAGACACGAGCCTACAAACTTCAATGGTAGACAATCCCAATAGCAAGCACATCAATCACATCAACCAACTATTACACAATAAAGGTATCAAGCAAGAAGACCGAATTGGAGTATTGACCACGTTGTTTGAAAAGCGGAAAACACATGGAGCAGGGTCGGCCGCATTCGATCCACGATTCAGCGACATTATGGAAGCAATAAATGCGATTGATTTTACAAACAAAGAGATATCCCAGGAATTGTTCATGCTCTTTGGAAGCAAGCTTACGCGGTACAAGCTGGACCAGTTTTATACACCATTGACGATTTCAGAATTCATAACAGCAATAATGATTCCTGGAAAAGCGGCAGTAGACCCCGCAGGTGGGACAGGTGATTTATTGGTTCATTATACCGGAGAAACTCATATATGGGATATCGATGAGCATGCACTGGAGCTTTGCCGGTTCAATTATGAACTGAATATGAAGACCAACTATCATATCCAATGCAAGAATTCGTTGGTGATTGCCACCGCAGACATCGTCCCCACCGCCAGGTTTGATTATGTTACAATGAATCCGCCTTTCGGGTCAAGCACCGTTATCACCGATAACAATATCCTACAACATTACGAGCTCGGGGTTGGTAGAAAGAAACAGGAAATCGGTATTCTATTTCTGGAATTAGGCCTCAAGCTATTAAAACCCGATGGAATCTTATTTGCGATTGTTCCTGCAGGATATGTTGGGAATTCGACGAAGCCGTGTATGGAGCTCCGTGAAATGTTGTTGCGGAATCGCGTGATTGCGTCGATTGAATTACCGAAGCAATCATTCAAGCGGAGCGGAACTGGTGTCAATACCTATATACTAATGATTCAAAAGAAGGCGACAGCGGCGTCAGCATCGACCGAACCGTACCCGATCTGCATTTCTACCATCGAGAACATCGGGTATGAGCTTACAAAAGCAAATACCCCGATCAAATATAAGATCGTCCGTGAAACTGGAGAAATATGCGTGCAAGACGGAGTCAAGATCGTCGATAATGATTTAGTAGACTGTGCATCACGTATCGCGGTCTTTGCTCGCGACTTCAACATACCGAATATGACAACGCACGACGACGGTGCATCCGCATACGAGTCAGTAATGTCGGGATCATTACAAAATTTGATTCTAGACGTCAAGCGATATAGCAGCAACTACGTCTCACTAGTAACAAAACTAAAATCGAATCCTGGGTGCGTTCCAATACACAAGATCGCGCAGTTGGTACTGAAACAAACCAAGATCGAAAAACAGAAAAAGTACAAGTATATCGATATTGGTGAGATATCAACACCGTTATATGGTAGTAAAGAGTTATACGGCTGGGAATTGCCATCACGCGCCAAATATTCGCTTAAAAAATACGATATATTGGTTAGCAAATTAGAAGGAAATGTATCCTATTGTATCATACTGGATGACTCCGACAATTATATTTCAACAAACGGCGTTTCCGTAATTCGCCCGTATAGCACACAAGCAGCGTATATATTGTTCGCAAATATAACCAAAAAAGAGTTCATTATTCAGCACAACGCCTACCTAACAGGTAGTATCATGGCGTCGCTGAGTGACAATGATATTGGTGAAATCATGATGGACACACGTATCGACCTTGAAATGACAAAAAAAATGGTCGACGCACTGACCGCATTGACTGCCTTACGTTTATAATCAGGACCTAATTCCTGTATTATTTAATATGAATTTAATATGTCCTCAAAAGAGATCGCTGGCATATTTGTTGCCTCCGCTGATGATGACGCGTCATCCGACAAGATGAGTTCCCGGAACATCCTCGCGTATTTCTTTTGATGGGCGGGATTTGCGCGAATGAGACGTAACACTTGTTCAATTCGCTCTTCTTCAGAATGACCGCCCTGTTCTCTGTTACAAGAGCAGTGACCGATATAGACATTCCCAGCCTTTGTTCCAGTTTCGGGGTCGCGATGGCAAAAGTTGACACTGTGTTCCTCTGCACAATAGGACTGATTGAGTTCTTGTACACTTACTGTTTCACCACACCATAAGCACTTGTGGCTATTGGCGACGATTGATCCAACTTCAATTCCCAATTGTTGTTGAATTTCCACTGGCAGTTCGGGCGCGCCTTCGCATGCGAAGATTTGTTTGATGAGCGAGACCAAGATTTCGTTTTGTTCAGTTGGCCACGCGAAGTCGGCTTCCCTGACTCCAATGGGTCTCGGAAATGATGAACAAGCTTCATACTCTGCACGGCTCATTGATTTTGGTACAGGAGGGCTGTGACGGGAACGACGATTGAAGTATGGATCACCAGTTCGCGTGAGTGAAGATCCTGTGGTGCCCGCACTAGTGCCCGCGCCCCCCTCCTCGACAGAAGTGGTAGCCGTCGTTGCCGCAGCAACAGCAGCAGCATCGGCTTCGAACTGATGAAGAGCGCCAATCTTGATGCATTTGGTGTTTCCTTTTGAGACGTATGCGTCCTGTTTGCATTTTTCGATGATGGTGCAGAGCGACGTGTTTGATTTGAATGTGTCCAGTAGGTTTTTGAGATTGATTTTGGGGACATTGAATTCAGAGAATGGGACTTTTCCGCCAGGGTAAACATCACTGTAAACGCTGATCTCATCACGCGCACACGGAACGAATGTTTCATTGAATGTCGCACGAGGAATTTCGAACTCAACATCCGAGTCGAATGGCTTGATTGTCACACACTCCGGCTGATTTTTCACAACAATTGACGGAACACCGCCACAGATCCAACTTACCTTTTTGTTTCCTTTGTGATCGAAAGACCGAGTTGGCCGAACAAACTCGGTGGTCCCGTTGATGGGGTATTTTAACAGCTTCGAAGCGAATCCAGAGAACAACATAATACGACGTATTGAACACTGCATAACAAATATACGAGTAAAAATATTTCAATTTTTTTTACTCATACTACACAATATATTTTCATATTATATTTTCATATTATAAAGTAAGAATACATCGCGATAAGAAACAATGGAAATGTACGGTGTTGTAAATGGGGCATACTCGAATCATCATGACCGTCTTGGTGAAATCAATGAACGTATATCTCAAAGAAATATTCCATCTGCGGATCTTCGACCGTCGTATAGCGTTCGCCCTCTTTCATCCAAGTATGCGATGATGCCGATTTTAGAAACACGCCCCGTTCCAACTGTGCAAATTCCACCTTACCAACATTTCACAACAGAAACCGTTTTCAATCCAGGCAATGCAAAAGCGCCGTGGCGTGGTTGGGCAGAACGTGTCAATCTGGAATCATCCCTGAGAAACCAATTCTTCGCCCTTCAGCGCAACGATCGTGCAGAGTATGTTCCAGATTCGAGGAGCGACTTATACAATGTTACGGTGGATGCTCGCCCAGTTGAACAACCAAATCCATACTTATTTGAGAATGGAGCAACCAATTTTGCACCAATGAATCCGAACCCAAACAATTTAGGCAAACTCACCTTCGAAAATTCAACACGATTTCAGCTTCGCACTTTGAATTGCACGTATGATGGATTCTGCACAGGAGAAGGCGGGCCGAGTATTGAACCTGCTGCGAATTATATCCCAGAAGAACAACTAAAAAAGAAAACAAAGGAAAAGCAGAATAAGGTTCGATTCGCTGATATTGAAGAGGGTTTTTCTGGGAGGTCTGGGGCAGAACGTGAAAATAATGAGAACCAGGGAAATTTCCCGAGCTATATACCCCGTGCGACCGCTGGATCTAATGCACGCGAACATCTGACCATGCGACACTAATCGAAAACTTCGGAAGCAGCGAATAAAACGAATTCGTGATAATCTAATACAACAATATATACCGAATTATTGTTCTATTATAACATATAAACTTACGGAAATGGCTGACCACGACTCATCAACCACCGAAAAAACGACATACGATAACTGGAACGAATTAAATCAATTGACATTATCAGTTATGGCGAATCGTAACCGTTATGATAAATGTAAAAAGGCAGTTGCAAGCACGAGTGACACACTCATCGAGATATTTTGTAAGGAGAAGATGTATTATAAAGACCGTATTTTGGCAATGACAAGCGGTTTATTTGATGAGCGATGTGAGAATGACGAAATGAATCGCGCACATGAAGAGTATTTGAAATCGTGTATAGAGTATTTGAAGTGGAATGATATTACCGAGATGGTTGAACAGGATCAACGAACCGAAGTGAAAGAAGATGTCACCCAAGCTCGGCAAGAATTACAGAGAAAGATACAAGAGACACCAATTATATTACAAACGGAAGAACAAATTATAACCGAGCCGGATGCTTGTGATCATGACCCCCCTCCACCACCCAGCAACAGCACAATAACTGGCCGAATCATGTCATTTGCAAATAAAATGTGTATAAGAAAAAAAACAATGGATGATTTTATTGTTATGAAACCGATAGCTGGAAATACTGACGAAGAGATTAATGCGCGATTACCAAAGGTACGTGATTATGAACATGAAATCATGAAGAGAGCATCGGCGTCTCATTGCGATTGAGATAATATATTGAGAACCGAATGAATCGTATAACTAGAATAAGTCGTCGAGTGTGTCTCGGCAACAAGTGGATCAAACCAGTAACTCCGTGAAGGAATGAGTGAAAACGCCTTGAACCCGTTGGTTGTTTCATTTGAAGATTCATCATGCAACAATCCATCGACATCGTAATAGGATGAATCCTGACCAAAGATGGCATCGCAAAATTCGGCTTCAGTGGTCGCAACGCCAATGATGTCATCTCGAATGTGGTAGTCGTATTCTCTTGAAGGGACCAGCATGGTCATAACGAAATTTTCGATGGACTCGTTTATGTACGAGGAATACTTCATCTGGAGTGTATTCACTGGAAGTGGTAAACCGGCGGTGGCGGTGGCAGTGGAAGCAGTGTCAGCATCGCCGGAATCACGGTAACAGTTTGAAATGATGGTATGAACATAATACAACCGATTTTTGTTATTGTAACCGATGAATGCAGTCTTGTAATGATGAGTACAGCTGCTATTGAAAACTTGCATGCGATACATATAACGTGTGATTGGATGCATCGGATTCATGCATGCGTGTTTGTTCGTGGTTCTCATACCCGTAAGTGTTTCCGCTGCTGCTGCTGCTGCTGCCGCTGCCGCTGCTTCTTCCATGTCTTCCTCTCCCATTACCACGTCTTCCTCTACAACGGGTGATTCAACTGATTCTTCGTAGGGGTCATGGTGATTGCGAGATTTCGATCTATTACCGCCAGTGTATATTTTGTATGATCTCATACTGGCAGTACGAAGTGAAGGAGTGAGTATTTTTACGCCGGCACCGCCGCCACTGACGCCGTGACCATTAGAAGAAGAAGACGAACGAGAACGAGAACGAGTAACAACCATTTCGTGTATGAATACTGAATGACTATAAATAGGAATAAATAAAATATAAACGGTTCAATTTTTTATGACATAATAGTATAGGTTTAGTATTACAATAATGGAACAAGGAGGCGCGCCTGACAATGACCGTAAATTTAAAGCGGTAAGTTGTGCACCAAAAGACGAGACCGATCCAGACATCAATGAAACCAAGGATTTCTCATGCTATTCGTCCAAATCTCTCGAAAAGTTGAAAACACTTTGGAATAAACGCCACCCAGATCAAAAAATCCACGACACAGATCCTCGCGCGATATGGACAGCGCTCAAAAACAACATGAACCGTGTTTGCCACCAGGAGGCATGTTGGTTGCGCCAAAATTTCGCATCTTCGGGGATGGATAAAGAGATGCTTCATTATACATTTGCGCCTCAAGCACCGAAAGAATGGAAGAAAGATATCCACGCGTGGTTATCCAGTATCGATATCGCGAATTCTCTTAAACAATACGAACATGCGGTTCCTTCCTTTTTATTCATCGGGCCATCTCCTGTGGATTTTGACGAGGTACTAGACGATGGGGAATGTGTATGGGACGAACTTTGTAATTTCGATATTATGAAGCATGTGAAAAATGGTCAAATGAAGATTGGTGTTGTCTTCAATACAGATCCACATGATAAACCAGGTGAGCACTGGGTGTCTATGTTTATTGATGTTCGCGCAAAAGTCATCTTCTTCTTTGATAGCACAGGGGACCGACCACAACGAAGAATACGCGCGTTTATGACACGAGTTCGCGAACAAGGCGAAGCCAACGGGATCCATTTTAAAGAATATATCAATGATGTTCATCATCAGAAGAACGACTCAGAATGCGGTGTATACTGTATATTTATGATTATCCATATGCTTCTCGGAAAAATGACAGTCCATGATTTCTTGGATAAGAAGAAGAAACTCACAGATAAGTATATGCAACGCTTCCGACGGAAGTTTTTCAATGTGGATGAAAAGGTGCCGACACCCAATGTGGAGTTTTAGAGGCGCTCGCCCGCGTACCAGCCATCTCATGTACATTTTATTCTGTCTACAATATAAAATGTACCTTACAAAACGACGTTACCGTAGAACAAAAAAACGCGTTTATAAACACAAGAAAACACAAAAAAGGCAACAAATCGGAGGAGGTTTCATACCATTATACCCTGATATTCCACTTAGTGATTTTATTCAAACTGGGTATTTAGAAGCAAAATATGCGCTTGAAAAATATCCACCTGATCGATGGCCAAACCCATTTAAAATAAAACAAAACGACATTGATTTTCAAGAAAGATTCTCCGGTGAGAAAGATCCAGTATCTCTGAAACTTCAAAATATTTTCAAACACAATATCCCAACCATTAAACAGTCATATAAAAACTACTATGATAGTCAAAAATCAAAACCAAGAGTATCATTAATGGATTATGCTAAACCGATGTCATTTGAAGTGAAACAAATGTTGAAGTCTGTAGAGTACATTCCAAAAGGAACAGCTGAAATATTGTCCCCTAAGGATTTTGATGAAGTTATTGATTATGTATCATCGTCAGACATACACTCAAAAAAATTTGGAGTAAATACTGCAACTAATAATAAATATCTTTTATTTGGACCATCACTTGATTTATTCGTAAAATCACAAACTGAATTAAAAACCATGACACCTGCAAGCGAAGCTGAAGTAGATAAAAAGGATTTAATAATAGGGATAGTCTCTCAAATAAAGTCAATGAAATCGGCTGCAATAAAGAGTGCAGAGGAATCAGGGAAGAATATGAATTTTTTTCTAAAGGCAGGAGCAATAGCACTTGCAAAACAAGCGGCAGAAGCAATATATCAAGAAGTAAAATCAGAATACGAAAACTATAAGGCAAGACTTAAGAAAATTCGTGACTTAGCTATGTATATTGACAGAGAAAGAGATGAGAAACTGTTAGAAATATTACTTACTGTTCCTAAGGCTGCGTTTGAAGTGGATAAACCCCAACCTGGTAAACTGCCAGTCTATGCACCTGGTGGTAAGCCTGCTGTAACTGCGGCAAAGCCTGCTGTGCCTGCGGCAAAGCCTGCGGCAAAGCCTGCGGTAAAGCCTGCTGTGCCTGCGGTAAAGCCTGCTGTGCCTGCGGTAAAGCCTGCTGTGCCTGCGGTAAAGCCTGCTGTGCCTGCGGTAAAGCCTGCTGTGCC
>Ga0078894_10001543_pt1 | contig 17245 bp, 13 predicted proteins | sample LauGreSu1BDMLBSD_2_FD_67506 | JGI IMG/M metagenome (GOLD analysis project Ga0078894, IMG submission 67506) | Freshwater lake microbial communities from Lake Michigan, USA - Su13.BD.MLB.SD (version 4) (version 4) | ecosystem: Environmental > Aquatic > Freshwater > Lake | place: Lake Michigan... | reverse complement strand
GACGCTCCGTCACGCGGAGCGCCGCGCGAGCAACTCGGGGCCCGTCCGGGTCACATCCCCCGCCCCGACGGTGAGCACGACGTCGCCGGGACGCACGACCGCATCGAGCGCTTCCGCCATCGCGGCGCGCGGGCCCATCCACGCCGACGCGCGCCCCGCCGCCTCGGCGTGCGCCGCGATCATCGCCGATGTCACCCCGGGGAGCGGCGCCTCGCGCGCCGGGTAGATGTCGGCAAGGAGGAGCACATCCGCAGCGGCGAGCGCCACCCCGAACGCCTCCGCGAAATCCCGCGTGCGCGAGAAGAGATGCGGCTGGAACGCGACGACGATCCGTCGGCCGGGATACGCCGCCCGGGCTGCGGCGAGCGTCGCCGCGACCTCCGTCGGATGATGCGCGTAATCGTCGACGACGGTGACGCCCTCGACGGTGCCGAGCCGCTGGAAACGCCGCTCCGCGCCGACGAAGCGCGCGAGACCGGGCGCCATCGCCTCGACCGTCAGCCCCCACGGCCCGATCCCGCAGGCGAGCGCGGCGAGCGCGTTCAGCACGTTGTGCAGCCCCGGCACGCCGAGCGTGACCTCACCCATCGGCTTCCCATCGTACCGCACCGTGAAGTGGGTCCCGCCCTCCGTCGCGCGCAGCGCCTCGGCGCGCAACCGCGCATCGGGACTCGTGATCCCGTAGCGAATCACCTCCGCCGTCGCGGGCGAGGGGAGCGCATTCGCCCCCGGATCGTCGGCGCAGAGCACGACGTAGCGCGCGCGTCGCACGTAGGTCGCGAACGTCTCCCGGATGTCGTCGAGATCGCGGTAGATGTCGAGATGGTCCGCCTCGACGTTCGTGACGACCGCCACCGTCGGATGCAGGGCGAGGAAGGAGCGGTCGTACTCATCCGCCTCGACCACGAAGAGGTCGTGCCCGCCACGCGAGAGGTTGCCACCCCATGCCGTCACTCGCGCCCCGACGACGCCCGTCGGCGCCTTCCCCGCCGCGGCCAGCGCCTCGGTCGTCATCACCGTGGTCGTGCTCTTCCCGTGCGTACCGGCGATCCCAATCAACGTCCCGCCGGCGGTCGCCTCCGCGAGCGCCTCGGCGCGCCGCACGACCTCAAGGCCCAGCGCCCGCGCCGCCACGACCTCAGGATGATCCTTCGGGATCGCACTGGAGACGACGAGCGCGCGATGCCCCGCGAGATGCGCGGGATCGTGGCCGGCCTGCACCGGGATGCCAAGCGCGACGAGGTCCGCCGCGCCCTCGGGGGCCCGATCGCACCCCGTGACGGCAGCCCCTCGGCGATGGCAGAGCTCGGCGAGCGCGCTCATCCCGGCGCCGGCGATGCCCTGGAAGTGGATCGGTCGTGGGTCGTGCGGATCGAGCAGCGGCATACGCGAAAGCTATCGAGCCGGGGGGAGCAGGGTCGCGAGGTGGGTGGCGATGTCGCGCGCGGCGTGCGGTCGGCCGCGGCGCGATGCCGCCGCCCCCATCGTCGCGCGAGCGGCCCTGTCCCCGAGGAGCGCGCGGAGCTCGGCATCGAGGCGCGCCGCGGTGAGCTCGGACTGCGGGAGATGGCGCGCCGCGCCCGCCGCCTCGAGCACGCGGGCGTTCGCCGTCTGGTGGTCCTGCGCCGCGGTCGGCAACGGCACGATTACCATCGGGATCCCCCACGCGCAGAGCTCGCTCGTCCCCATCATCCCGCCCCGCACCACCGCGAGGTCGGCGGCGGCATACGCGTCGGCGATGGGCGAGAGATACGGCACGACGCGCACCGTCGGACGCTCGAGCGCGGCGTACGCCGCGTGCTGACCGCGCCCCGTCGCCCAGAGGACGCAGAGTCCCTCGGGGAGCCCGGTGGCGACCCAGTCGGCGACGGCCTGGTTGATCGCGCGCGCCCCCTGCGATCCACCAAAGATGAGGAGGACCGTGGCCCCCGCGGGGAATCCCCAGCGGGCCCGCGCGTCAGTGGGGGTCGGCCGCACTGCGGGTGGCGGCTGGATCGGATTCCCCGTGTCCCGCGACCGCGTGGCCCCGTGGGGCAGTCGCGCTGCCGCCTCCGGATACCCGAGATACGAGGCCCGCGCGAGCCGCGCCGTCCAGCGCGCAGTGATCCCGGGGACCGCATCGCCGACGTGCTGCGTCACCGGCACACCGTGGGCCCACGCCCACGCGACGGTGAGTCCGGCGGCGTAGCCGCCGGTCCCGACGACGAGCGCCGGCGGACGTTCACGCGCGAGACGCGAGAGGGCACGCCATCCTGCCGCCGCGCCGCGCACCGTGCGCCAGTTCCGCCAGACCTGCGGGCGATACAGCGGGTGCAGGTCGAGGAGCCTATGCGGCACGCCCTCGGCGGGGAGCACCTCGCGCTCGATGCCGCGCTGCGCGCCCACGAAGAAGGGCGTCACGTCGGGCCGCGTCGCGACGAGGGCGCGCGCGATCGCGAGCCCCGGATACAGATGCCCCCCCGTCCCACCGCCGGCGAACCAGACGTTCATCGGTCCGCGAGCGTCGGATCGGTGGCGTGCGCGCCGACGACCCGCTCGCGCACGCTCCCGATGTTTACGAGGATTCCCGTCATCAGCAGGGAGAGCACGATGTTGGAGCGGCCGTACGAGACGAACGGGAGCGTCAGCCCCGTCGTCGGGAGGAGCCCGATGACGACGCCGATATGCAGGTAGGCGGTCACGGCCATCGTGACCGTGAGTCCGACCGCGACAAGCTCGAGGAACGGGGACCGCGCCTGCTTCGCGATGCGAAACCCGAGCCAGGTCCACAGCGCGTACAGCAGGATGAGGATCGCCATCCCGACGAACCCCCACTCCTCCCCGATGTTGCCGCCGATGAAGTCATTGTACGGGAGCGGAAGGAAGCCGAACTGCTGCCGGCCCTGCCCGAACCCCACGCCGAAGAGCCCGCCAGACCCCACCGCGATCAGCGACTGCTGCAGCTGGTGGTTCACCGCCTGCGCCGGATCCGAGCCGCCGGCGAACCCCTGCAGTCGCCGCACGATGTATTCGAAGCGACCGATGAACATCCACAGGACCGGGAGGCCGAGCGCCCCGAGGAAGACGAAATGTCCGATCCGCGCGCCCGCGACGAAGAGCATCGCCCCCATCACGATTGCGTAGAAGAGCCCGACCGACATATCGGGCTCGAGCGCGACGAGCCCGAAGAGGATGCCGAAGATGATCCCAAACGGGGCGAGCCCCTTTGACAGCCGCCGGAGGCCCGGTTCCCCGCCCTTCTTGACGATGAGCATCGCGGTCCACGTGACGAGCGCGAGCTTCGCGAACTCCGACGGCTGCAGCGACCCGCCCAGCAGAAAGCGCCGCGACCCGTTGATCGGCGGGGCGATCCCCTTCGTGAACGGGAGCACGGTGAGGAGCAGACCGACGATGACGGCGCCCATGAGGGGCCACGCGAGGCGGCGCCACCGATCGGCATCGACCTTGGCCGCGAGGGCGAACATCACGATCCCCGCCACGACGCCCGTGAGTTGCCGGTACAGGAAATGCCACGAGGGGCGCCCGGCGTTCATCGCGACGTAGGCGCTCGCCGAGTAGAGCGTGGCGAGCCCGAGCGCCAAGAGGGCCGCCGTGGCAACGACGAGGATGCGCGCCTCGAGCGACATCCGCCATCGGTGGCGATCAAGCGCGGGGGTGCTGCTCATCCGCCACGCGCGAGGCGCGCGAAGGTCGCGCCACGTTCCTGGTAATCGGTGAACATGTCGTAGCTGGAGCAGGCCGGCGCGAGAAGGACCACGTCGCCCGGACGCGCGAACGCCCGCGCGCGCGCCACGACGTGCGCGAAATCCGTTCCCGCCCCCTCCACCGGCACCACGCCGCGCAGGTCCTCAACGATGCGGGCCTCCGCCTCGCCGTACGCCACCACGTGCCGCACGCGCGTCTGCAGTGCCTCGCCCAGCGCCGTATATGGTTCCCCCTTGTGCCGCCCACCCAACAGGAGGACTACGGGCCGCGTCATCCCCTCGAGCGCGGCACGGGCCGCCTGCACGTTGGTCGCCTTGGAGTCGTTCACCCACAGGACGCCGTCGGTCTCGACTACGGGCTCGAGGCGGTGCGGCACGGCCCGGAACGTGCGCAGACCGTCGGCGAGCGCCGCGCGTGCCGCCGGCGTCCGATGCGCGGGGTCGGCCGCCCACACCGCGAGGGCGGCGCAGAGCGCATTCGCGACGTTGTGCGCGCCAAGAAGCGGGAAGGCGTCGCGGTCCAGCAGCGGCGCCCCGTCGAGCATCAGGCGACCGCGCGCGGCGTCGAACCAGGCGGTCGCGCTCGGATCGAGGAGCGAGAAGCGTTCGACGCGCCCCGGGAAGCCGGCGGTCCGCGCCATCACCTCGGCATCGTCACCGTTCACCACCCGTGCGCTCGAGGCGGTGGCGTTCGCGAAGAGCCGCATCTTGTCGCCGTAGTAGGCGTCCAACGATGGGTATCGGTCGAGATGATCCGGCGCGAGGTTCGTGAGCATCGCCACCGTCGGCGCGATGGACGGCGTATCGTGCAACTGGAAGCTCGAGATCTCGAGCGCGACCCACGCGGGCCGCTCGGCGGCGAGCGCGACCTCGGCCAGCGGCGTCCCGATATTTCCCGCCTCGACGGCACGATGCCCAAGCGCGCGCAACAGGTGCCCAATGAGCGCCGTGACCGTCGTCTTGCCGTTGGTGCCGGTCGTGGCGATGTACGGCACCCCGGCGAGCACCGGCAACGCGAGCTCGATCTCGGAAAGGACCGGCACCCCGGCCTCCGCCGCGGCGCGAAGCGGCGGCGCGGTCGGGGGGATCCCAGGACTCGCCACCACCGTGCCGGCACGCCCGATGCGCGCGAGATCATGCGTGCCGACGTCGACCGCGACGCCGAGCACCGCAAGCGCCTCGGCCGCGGCGCGCGCCGCTGGGGTCGCGCCCGCGTCGCTCGCGTACACCGACGCCCCGTGGGCGACGAGGAGCCTCGCCGCCGCGACGCCGCTGCGACCGAGGCCCAAGACCGCGACCTCGCCGCGCGCGACCACGGATGCCAGCGGAGACGCCGAAGCGCTCATCGCAGCTTCAGCGTGGAGAGCGCGACGAAGGCGCAGAGGACGCCGAGGATCCAGAACCGCACCACCACCTGCGTCTCGGGCCAGCCCGAGAGTTCGAAGTGATGATGCAACGGCGCACGGCGGAAGACACGATGCGCCTGCGCGTAGGCGAGGCCGTGTCGGCGCCGACGCCACTTGAAGGCGCTGCGCTGGACGATCACCGAGAGGGTCTCGACGACGAAGACGCCGCCCACGATGAGCACGAGGAACTCGCTTTTGAGGAGGATCGCCACCGCGCCGAGCGCACCGCCGAGGGCGAGCGAGCCGGTGTCACCCATGAAGACCTGCGCCGGGTGCGCGTTGTACCAGAGGAACCCGACCGCCGCGCCGAAGACGGCGGAGCAGAAGATGGTGAGCTCCCCCGCCCCGCGGAGGAAGAAGATCTGCAGGTACGCCGACGCGTCCGCACGCCCCATCACGTAGGCGAAGAGCCCCATCGTCAGCATCGCAATCGCCATCAGCCCCGCCGCGAGGCCGTCGAGCCCGTCGGTGAGGTTCACCGCGTTACTCGTCCCCGTCATCACGAAGGTGACGAACGGCAGATAGAGCAGCGGTACGGCCGGCACGACCAGCACGTACTTGTAGAACGGCAGCGTCGTCGAGGCGCCGGGCAGCTGATTGAGCGGCACCTGCCAGATGTACCACCCGAGCGCGAGGCCGATCAGCACCTGCCCCGTGAGCTTGTAGCGCTCGACGAGCCCGAGGTTCTCCTGCCCGAGCCGCTTCTGGCGGAGCTTCAGGTAGTCGTCGAGGAAACCGAGCACGCCCATCGCGAGGGTGACCGCGAGGGCGAGCCAGACGTACCGGCTGTCGAGACGCATCCAGAGAAGCGTGGCGCCGGCGATCGCGACCAGGATGATCAACCCACCCATCGTCGGCGTCGTCCCCTTCGCGGCGTGCGTGTCGGGCGTGCCGTCGCGCACGACCTGGTGGATCTGCATCGCGCGGAGTCGCCGCAGGATCCGTGGCCCGACGATGAACGACAGCAGCAACGCCGTCACCGCCGCGCCGGCGGCGCGGAACGAGATGTAGCGGAAGATGTTGAAGGCGCTCTCGTACTCCCGGAGCGGGAAGAGGAACTCGTAAAGCATCAGCCGGTGGCCCAGGAGGTGAGGAGAGGGACGAGGCGTTCGAGCTGCACGCCGCGCGAGGCCTTGAGGAGGATCGCCGCATCGGGGGCGAGGCGCGACTGGAGCCGCGGCCAGAGGTCCTCCACGTCCTCGGCGATCACGACGCGGGGATCACCCGGGGCGCAGGCCGCGAGCGCGGGCCCGAAGGCGCCGATGCCGCAGACGAGCTCCGCCGGTCCGGCGAGCGCGGCCGCGGCGACCTCGGCGTGGGCCCGCGCCTCCGCGGCGCCGAGCTCGCGCATCGTGCCAAGGACCGCGACCCGCTGCCGCCCCGCCCCGAGCTCGGCGAGCAACGCGAGCGCGGCCCGTGCCGACCCGGGGTTCGCGTTGTAGGCGTCGTTGAGCAGCAGCGCCCGGCCGAGCGGCGCGACCGCGGAGCGCATCGACGGCATCGCCATCGCCGCGAGCCCGACGGCGGCATCGGCCGCAGCGATCCCGAACTCGGCGCCAACGGCCAGCGCGAGCGCCGCGTTCGCGACGTTGTGCCGCCCGCGCAGCGCGAGCTCCACGCGCACCCCGTCCCACTCGAGCCAGCCGCGCCCGTCCGCGAGCAGTCCGGCGGCGGCCGGCACGGTCACCGGGAGTACGCGGGCCGCCCGACGCGACGCCTCTGCGACGATGTCTGGCTCGGCGGCCGGCACAACCGCGACGGGCACCTCGTCGCAGACGGAGAGCTCCTCCGCCATCACCCCCGCGAGATCACCGAGCCCCTCGAGGTGCTCCTCCTGGATCGTCGTGATCACCACGAGGTCCGGACGCATCACGTCACGGAGCACCGCGAGCTCGCCGGGCTGGTTCGTCCCCGCTTCGATCACCGCGACGTCCGCCGCATCGTCGAGCGCCAGCAGCGTCAGCGGCACGCCCACCTGATTGTTGAGGTTCCCCGTGGTGGCGTGGACCGTCAGGCGACTCCCGAGCACCGCCCGGAGCAGCTCCTTGGTACTGGTCTTCCCATTCGAGCCGGCGACGGCGATGAGCGGCCGTCCCCATGCGAGCCGGCGATAGCGGGCGAGCGCGCCCAGTGCCGCACCGGTGTCCTCGACGGTGAAGACCGGGACGCCGAGCCCCGCGGCCCGCGTCGGGTCCGAGACCACGACCGCCGCCGCGCCGGAGCGCACCGCCTCCGCGAGATGGTCGTGCGCGTCGTGATGCTCCCCGCGCAACGCGACGAAGCAGCGGCCCGTGAGATCCTGACGCGTGTCGGTGCCGATGCCCGCCAGTGGGCGCCCGTCGCGCGGGCCGGTGCCGAGCGCCTGGGCGACGCGCGCAAGCGTCCAGAAGCTCATCGTGCCCGCTCCGCCAGGAGCCCCTGGACGATCAGCAGCTCGTCGAACGGCGTCTTCGTCGTCCCGTACAGCTGATAGGTATCAGGTCCCTTCCCCACGAGCAGCACGAGGTCGTCGGTGGGGTGCGCGAGGGCGATCGCATGCGCGATCCCGGCGCGACGATCCGGGATACGGTCATAGCTCCCCGCCGGGAGCGCCGCGACGATGTCATCGATGATGCGCGCCGGGTCCTCCGTGCGCGGATTGTCGTCTGTGATGACGAGATGATCGGCGTGCTGATGCGCGGCGGCCGCCATCAGCGGGCGCTTCCCGCGGTCGCGGTCGCCCCCGCAGCCGAACACGAGGATGATCCGACCACGCGTGTAGGGCCGCAGCGCGGTCAGCACCCGCTCGTACGCGTCCGGCGTATGCGCGTAGTCGCGAAGCACGAGCGGGGACTCGCTCAGGACCTCGAGCCGTCCCGAGACCTGTGGCGTGGTGGCGAGCCGTGCGGCGATCACCGCTGGTGGCACCCCGAGCGCCACCGCGGCACCGACGGCGCCCAACGCATTCGCCACGTTGAAGTCGCCGAGGAGGGGCAACGTGGCATCGACGACGCCGTCTGGCGTCACGAGCTGGAAGGTGCTGCCGCGCGGGGTGAGGGCCATCCCCTCAACCCGGATATCGGCGGTCGGCGAGGCGAGCCCGAACGTCAGGCGGCGCGGCGCGGTCGGGAGCGCATCCCACCAGCGGTCGTCGGCGTTCGCGACGCAGACCCCCTGCGGTCCGAGGAGCGCGACCAGCCGCGCCTTCGCGTCACGATAGGCCTCCATCGTGCCGTGATAGTCGAGATGGTCGCGCGTCAGGTTCGTGAAGACCGCCGCGTCGAAGGCGATCCCCCGCACGCGGTCCTGATCGAGCGCGTGCGAGGAGCACTCCATCGCCACCGTCGTGATGCCGGCCTCGACGAGCGCACGCAGGACGCGCTGCAGCTCGACCGGACCGGGCGTCGTGAGCCCCTGCCCGCCCGGGAGCGGGCGCCCCTGGCTCCCCACCAGCACGCCGAGCGTCCCGATGCTCGCGGCGGTCCCGGCGGGCTCGTCCAACAGGTGGCGGAGGATCCCGACCGTCGTGCTCTTCCCATTGGTCCCGGTGACGCCAACCAGCCGAAGCGACCGAGCCGGCTGCCCATAGTAGGCCGCGGCCGCGACGGCGGCGGCGATGCGACTATGCCGGACGACGAGCGCGGGCAGCGTGGTCTCCGCGCCCGCCTCGATGATCGCACAGGACGCGCCGGCGGCCTGCGCCTGCGGCAGGAACGCGTGCCCGTCGCGGTCGGCGCCGCGCACGGCGACGAAGCACCCGCCGGGGCCGACCTGCCGACTGTCATCGGCGATTGAAGTGACCGTCGCGGGGAGGACCCCTCGGACGGCGACGAGCTCGCCCGCGCGCTCGAGGGCGGCACGGAGGATTTCGGTGGCGACGGGCGAAACGAAGGACATCAGCGGACGGAGGGAAGTCGGACGAGCGTGCCGCCGGGGAGGAGCGTCCCCGCGGCGGGCGACGTCGACGGCCCTGCCCCCACCCCGACGAGGACCACCCGGAACCCCGCCGCGTGGAGCGCACGCACGGCGGCGCGGGTCGGCAATCCGGTCACATCGGGGACGGCGCGGAGCGAGTCGACGACGCCCTCGGGTCGAGACGGCCGAGCGAGGTCGAAGGTCACAGGGGGACGCACCGGCGGCTCGGCGCGGCCGACGGGGGCGGATTCGGAGGCGGACGCAGGGGCGACAGCACCGCGCGTCGCCGCATTCCCCCGTGGTCCGGCCGTGTCATCCATCACTCCAGCGGCGGCGACCACCTGCCCTGCGCCGCTCTCTCCCGCCGCGCGCGGTGCAGGCGGCGGGCCCCGCAGCCCCGAGGGGTCGAGCGCCCCATCCCGCGCGGCGATGGCGGCGGCGAGCACCGCTTTCGTCACCGGGGCGGCGGTGACGCCGCCATACGCGCCCTGTGGGTCATCGAGCTTGACCAGGATCACCAACTGCGGATCCTCCGCGGGAAAGAGCCCCACGAAGCTCGCCGTGTACGCCCCGGCCTCGTACCCACGCCCATCATCCCGCGTGCGGCGCGCCGTCCCCGACTTGCCGCCGAGCGAATAGACCGCGAGGTCGGCCGCCGTCGCGGTCCCACCTTCCACAACATCGCGCAGGAGGCCGCGCATCGTGCGTGCCGTCGCCTCGGACATCAGCCGACGGACCACCCGGCGCGAGGCCCGGAACGTCACTCGGTCCTCCGCATCCCGGATCTCGCGGACCAGCTGCGGCTCCAGCAGCTCGCCGCCATTCGCGATCGCGCCGTAGGCGAGGGCGAGCTGCAAGGGCGTGACCGCGATCTCGTAGCCCATCGCCAGCGAGGCCGGCGATTGGAGCGACCACTCCGGGACGGGACGGAGCCGGCCCGGCGACTCCGAGGGGTAAGGGACACCGGTCACCATGCCGAACCCGGCGTCCCGCAGCACCCCGTACTGCTCGCGCGGCGAGAGCCGCTGCGCGAACTGCACAATGCCGATGTTCGACGAGTACTGCATCACCTCCGCGAAGGTGAGCGACGGCGCCTCGTGCACGTCGGCGATGGTGCGCCCGTTCAGCGTGAACCGCCCGTTGTAGGTCGGGATCGATTCCTCAATCCGGGCGAGGCCCCGATCGAGGAGAGCGGCCGCGACGAAGGGCTTGAGCGTGGAGCCCGGTTCATACGGTTCGGTGAGCGCCGTCGCCCCCGTGGCGTCGGGACGCGCCCGCCGGCTCGCCAGCGCCCGGATCGCGCCGTCGCGCGGGTCGAGGACGACGACATCTCCGCCGCGCGCCCCGAGCGCGGCGATGGCGTCCGCGAGCGCGCGTTCCGCGATGTCCTGCAGCCCCTGATGCAGCGTCAGCACGACGGTGCGCCCCGGCACCGGCGGCTCCACGCGCTCCTCCGGCGAGGTGAGCGCCCCGTTGCGGCCCGCCCGCACCAGCACCGTGCGCCCGTCGCGACCACGCAGCGCCCCGTCGAGCGCAGCTTCCACGCCGCCCACCGCCCGTCCCTCCCGATCGACGACGCCGAGGAGGTTTCGCAGGCCGGCGGTCGCGGGCGGCACGCGCTCGATCACCCGTCGGGGATGCACCCCGCGCATCGCGAGGAGATCGGCAACATCGGTTGCGAGATGCTGCCCCGGGAGTTCGACCCACTTCCGCTCGAGGTCGGTTGCGCGCTGGACGAACGGCGCGGGGACCCCGATGCGCCGGAGTGCGGCGGCGAGCGCCGCCCGGTCACGGATCTCGGTGGGCGCCACGTCAAGCCGCACAAGCTCACGGCTGTCCACGAGCACAATCCCCGCCGCGTCCAGGATGCGGCCTCGCACCGCGGGCATCGCCCGCTCGACGGTTTGCTGATCACGCGCCTCGGCCTGCCACCGCTCGCGCTGCCGCAACTGGACCCAGCCCGACCGCGCGACGAGCGCGAGGGCGAAGCCCACGAGAATGAGATGGAGGCCCTGTGTCCGCGTCACCCGCATCAACGCCCCACGACGGGGGTGGGGCGCGGCAAGCGGATCACCAGGCTCTCCGGCGGGATCCGCATCCCGAGCCGTTCCTCCGCGGTCCGCGCGAGACGGGCCCGGCTCGACGCGTCTCGAATCGCGCCCTCGAGCGCCGCCTCCGTCGCCGACAGCGACCCACGCGTCTCGCGCAGCTCCCGCAGCGTGCGCGCCTGTGCCACGCCGACGCTGCGCCGCCAGATCACGCCGGCGGCGACCACGACGAAGGCGAGGAGCCCGAGCAGGAGAAAGGTGCGGCCCCGCACGCTCAGGTCTCCTCCGCCCGACGCCACGCCCGGAGTCGGGCGCTGCGCGCGCGGGGGTTGCCGGCGATCTCCCCCTCCGACGCCACCACGGCACGCCGCGTGAGCAGCGTCCCCGCCGCGACGCCCGGGCACGTGCACATGGGCTGCCGCGGCGGACAGATGCAGGCGGTACTCCACGCGCGAAATGACTGCTTCACGATCCGGTCCTCCCCCGAGTGATAGGCGATCACCGCGAGGACGCCCCCGGGCGCGAGTCGGTCACGGAGCGTCTCGAGGCCACGCGCGAGGCCGCCGAGTTCGTCGTTGACCGCGATGCGGACCGCCTGGAAGAGCCGCGCGAAATCGCCCGGACCACTCCGCGGCCCGAGGACGGCACGGATCGCGCCGACGAGGTCATCGCTGACGGCAAAGGGATGCCGTTCCCGTCGCCGGATGATCTCCGCGGCGAGGCGGGCGGCCCGCGGCTCGTCCCCCGCCTCGCGGAAGACCTGCGTCAACGTCGCGGCCTCGCTCTCCATGAGCCACGCGGCGGCATCGAGCGGCTGGGTCGGATCCATCCGCATATCGAGCGCCACGCCAGGCCGGAACGAGAACCCGCGCGCATCGTCATCGAGCTGGCGTGAGGAGACGCCGAGGTCGAGCAGGATCCCGTCGAGGCGCCGTCCCTCCAGCCCCGGAATCTCGTCGATCGCATCGTGGTTCCCGTGGACGGCCTCGAAGCGAGCGGCGATCCCGGCGGCCTCGAGGCGTGCCGTCGCGACCTCGAGCGCTGCCGGGTCCCGATCGAGCCCGATGACCCGATGTCCCGCGACGAGGAGCGCCGCCGTGTGGCCCCCACCGCCGAGCGTTCCGTCAAGGATCGTCTCGCATCCCGCCAGCAGCGAACACACCTCCCCGACGAGGACGGGCGCATGCCAGGCGGAGGCGTAGGTCTCAGGAGACGACATTCGTTGGTGAAAGATGGCGACGACCCCCCCGGAAGCACGACACCCGCCGGCGCGACGCGCCGGCGGGTGTCCCACAGCCGATCAGCGGGGCGCTACTTGCAGAGCGCGGTGACCTGCCGGTCGAGGTACGGGGTCAGCTGGTTGACGGCCCCGAGGATCTGCGCCGCCGCATCGGGAGAGGTCCGTCCGCCACGCCGCGTGTACTCCATCGCGTCGTTGGTGGCGGCCTGTGCCGCCTTCGCCTCGTCACAGCTCTTGCTCGTGGGGAGACCCGCGGCGAGGAGCTGCGCCTTGTAGAAGGACGAGACGCCAATCAGGAAGGCGGCATTCCCCTTCAGGTTGGCGTCCGTGAGGGTCGAGTCGGCGAACTGGAGCGGCACGAGCGCCGCGTCCATGGACGCGATCTGCTTCGGGTTCTCGGCCGCGGCGGCGCGGTAGAGTTTGTTGCCGATGCTGAGGGCGAAGCCGCCGATCTGATTCGCATCGTCGCCGGCGGCCCGGGCCTCCCGGAGCGCCGCGAGCGCGTCGGCGGTCTGGCCGAGGTCGTTGTACGAAACGGCGATCTGGGTCCAGCCGTTCGGGATCCTCGGGTTGACCTCGAGCGCCTTCCGGGCCGCGGCGATCGACTCGAGGGCCTTCCCCTCGCGCTTGAGGGTCTGCGCGTAGAGCTGCCAGAGGTCCGCATCGCCCGGATAGCGCGCCGTGCCGCGCCGAGCGGCATCGGACGCCTTGGTCATCTGGCTGTCCGCGGCGTACAGCGCGGCCAGTCGGGTGTAGAACGCCGCGTCCGCGAGCGTCGAATCGAGCTGGATCAACTCCTCGCCCGTGCGGGTGGCCGGCCCGTACTCCTTGAGCGCGGCAAGCACCTTGAACTGCAACTCGATCAGGGCGACGTCACCCGGATTGTCGGCGACCGCCTTGACGACGACTTCCTTCGCGAGCTCGAGCTTGCCGCTCGCGGCGAGCGCGTCGATGACGCGCGACGCGAGCTGCGCGTCCTGCGGGTTCGTCGCGAGGAGCTGGATCAGGTACTGGTTCGCCTCGTCGGCGAGGCCGGCCGCCTTCGCCTGGTCCGCCGCGACGGCGAGCGCCGCCTTCGAGGTGGGGTCGATCGCGAGGATCTCCTTCGCCATCGCGAGCTGCTCCGCCGCCGGGGCCTCGCGCCGGGCGAGCACGTTCATCTTGCAGTAGCGCACGAGCGTCGCCTGCGGATACGCCGCGATCCCCTCGTCCGCCGCCTTGATCGCCTCATCGAACTTGTTGTCACGCGCGGCCGCCATGCAGGCCTTCTCGTTCGCGAGCTGCTTCCGCGCCTCGCGGATGAGGTCGACGAGCCCCGCCACCGCACGGTCCGCCCGCGGGCCGGTCACCGCCGGGAGCGGCTGCGTGAGCGTGTTGTCGCGCGTCAGCACAATCATCGCCTCGACCTTCACGCCGGCACCATCCGGCACCACCCGGCCACGGATGTAATCATCGGCGCGGAGCGCCTTCGCCAGCGCCGACTCGTCGCTCGCCGGGAGCTGCTCGTCGATCGGGTAGCCCGACGACTCGAGGAAGCTCACCACGTCCTTCCGATCGATGATCCACAGGAGCCGCGACGGGAAGGCGCGGATCATCCGATCCCGCAGCGCGTCGGAGGCCTCCGGCCCCGCCACCTTGTCGGCGGAGGCGAACACCTGGACCAAGGACCGCGGGGTGTTGGGGCCCGGCGGCGTCCGCGGGGGCTGCGCCCACGCCGTGGAGGTGACAGCGACCGCCGCGAGGGCGGAGACGGTACGAGCGTGGAGCCGAGCCTTCACGAGCGATTCCTCCAAGACGGTGACGAACGGATCCCACACCACCCACCCGGTCACACCGGGGTCCAGCGATGGGCGAAGAGGGACTCGAACCCCCGACACCCTGCGTGTAAGGCAGGTGCTCTAACCAACTGAGCTATTCGCCCCAGCCCCACCCTCCGGCGGCCGCACCGCCTACTTGAGGATCGCGACGGGGATGAGCACGCAGTAGCCGAGCACGAGCAGGATGGGCGCCACAGTGATGCCCCCCCGCCACAGGTCAGCGTACCCCACGACCAACGACGCGGCCGCCAACCCCCACCAGAGGGCAGACGACGTCCGAACGGATGCCGATGGACTCTTCTCCATAAGAGGTGGGAGTCTAGACCGCCCCCCCCCGGCTGTCAATCAAAAACGCAGGGCGCGTGGCGTTCGTTCATACCCCAGGATTCGCGGCCCGCACATCCCCCTCAGGCTCCCCGAGCAGCCGAGCCAGCGCGGAGGCACGCTCGGCCGCATCCTGCGCGGCCTCGAAGGCGCGCATCCGCGCCAGCCGCGCCCGCGCCTCTCGACGGCGACGCCACCAGAACGGTCCGACGATGACCCCGATCACGATGCTCAGCAGGCCCAGATCCGTGACCAGCGCGAGGACCCCGTACTGTCGGCGCACCTGCGACCGGAACCGCGCTTCGAACCCCTCGATGGTCAGGCCGTGCGCGGAACGGAGCGCCACGTCGAAGGACCCGGAGGCCCGCCACGCGGTGAGGAGCCGTTGGAGGCCGGCCGCCCCGCCGAGCGCGGCAAGGTCCGCCACCGCACGGTGCGCGAGCGCGTATCCCCGTTGCGCGCCATCGGCGCCACCGTGGAACGCCGAATCGAGCCCCGCGAGGGTCGGGACGCCACGCCAGACGAGCCCCACGCTCGTCGCGAGCACCTCGTCGCGGCCCCACTCCCCCGCCGCGAACGACGCATACCCCTCGTCGAACCACCGCGGCACCTCGGGCCCGAGCACCTCGGCCAGCGCGAGATGCGCGAGCTCGTGTCGGAAGGTCTGCACCGGATCGCCAGCGCCCCCTCCCGCGTCGCGCCCCTGCATCACGATCACCCGGCGCGCCGGGAAGGCGATCGCCGCCCCCCACTCCGGAGCCGACGGCCCGACCCAGCGCCGGAACGTCGAGGCGTCGGGGGCAATCCAAACCCACGCGGTGTCACGCAGCGCGGGCAGTCCAGGCAATCCCGGCCGGGCCCGCGCGGCCACCAGCAGCGACGCGGCGAGCCGCGACTCCGCCGGCCCGGCGAAGATGACGACCCGACCCTCCGACCAGGTCCGCAACGGCACGCCGGCGTCGGAGGCCCCCGGCTGCGCGAGCGCCGGGGCCGCGCCGAACTGCAGGGCGCAGAGGAGGACGAGCCCCACCGCGCCGGCCTGGCGCATCAGCCGGAGGAGCGCATCGATCGCCGCTCGCACACCGTCGCCGCGCACCGCCGACGCCTCCAGCGTCGGGCGCCCCGCGAACTCCGCCGCCGCCTCGCACGCCGCCTCACACACCGCGCGATCCGCCCGGAGCGTCGTCGGCAGGTCAGCCTTGTTGAACAGCACCACGGCCGGGATCCGCGCGGGATCGAGCGCGGCGTCGCGTACGAGCCCCGGCAGCGTCTCCATCCACGCGCGCTGCGATGCTATACGCTCCCGCTGCGAATCGAGCACCACGAGCAGCCCCGACGCCTCGGCCAGCACGCGCCGCCGCGTGCGTGCGAGCGCCGGCGCCCCGGGCGCGGCGTGCACGAGCAGGCGCTGGACCGCACCACCGGCCTCCACGCGATCCACAAGGGCCGCCGTCGACGGCAGGAGCGGACGCATCGGATCGGCATCCACGACCGTACCGGACCGGAGGGCCGCGACGGTCGCTCGCACCCCGGCCCCCTCGGGACCGAGCACCACCACCTTGCGGGTCACGAGCCGCGCGGCCGGATCAATCCCGCTCATCCGTTCCCCTCACCATGCAGCACCTGGTGCAGCCGACGAGTCGATTCGAGTCCGTCGACGATGGTCGCGCGGAGCGTCGGTTCCGGGTCGGCATCGAGCGCCGCCGCCCAGTGGGTCAGCGCGTCAACGAGATTCCCCCGCTCCACCGCCTCGCGCGCCTGCCGCACCTGACGTGCCGCCGGCGTCTCCACATCCCCCGATGCCGAGACGGCCTCGACGTCCGCGACGCGGAGCGTGATGAGGCCCGCGGTGAGCAGACCGTAGGCCACACGGGCGACGTCAAACTCGCTCATCGCGGTGACCACCGCGATCCCCCGCAGGTCGCGCCGACCGTCCACGTGGGAGAGCACCTCCCACTCCGCGGGCCGCAGCTCCAGCCGCGCCTCGTGCGGCGCATCCCCCTGCAGGTCCGGCACCATCGCGATGGAGGGCACACGGTCGGTGAGCGAAGACCACTCGTCGAGCCGCCGCGCGCCTTCGAGGAGGAGCGCATCCACCCCGAGCGGCAGATCCGCGGCGGGCCCCTCCCCTGGCGCCCCCTCCACGAAGTGGAACCGCCCTTCCTGCCACGCGAGGAGCTCGAAGACGACCGCCTCAATCTGCAACCGCATCTGCCGTGTGATCTCGTCCGCCGACACCGCACCCATCGTCACGAGGATCTCCCCGAGCCGCCGAGTATCGCCGGAGGCCTGGCGCTCCTGCGCGGCGACGAGCGTCTCGGCCGTGATGCGACCGGAACGGACGAGGAGATCACCGAGGCGATGCGGGTTCGATCGGATACTGGCCGACACCACGCGCCCACCGGCAAATCCGACGGCCCCGCGGTTCCCGCGCGCCTCCGACTCGACGTGGAGCATCCCGGACCGGCGCCCGACATCCAACAGTTGGAAGACGTCATGGATGCCGAGTTCGCCGAGGCGGCCTTCGATGGTCGCCATCAGACCACCCCCCGCATCGTCGCCCCGTCATGCGTCAGGAGGACCAAGCCCGGCGTCGTGGCGACCGGCGCGGCCGCGAGCCCACGGTCGGTCGCGATCGCCGCCGCGACGGGATCCCCACCTTGCTCGTGGATGGCGGCGAGCAGATGCCACGCCGCCGCGCACGTCGGATCTGCTACCGTCGCACGTGCCGCCGCCTCACGTGCCGTCGCCGGTGCCTCGCTCGCGTGCGCGACCCGCGCGTACGCGTACCAGAGCCACGACGCCTCCTCGC
>Ga0078894_10001541_pt1 | contig 17251 bp, 10 predicted proteins | sample LauGreSu1BDMLBSD_2_FD_67506 | JGI IMG/M metagenome (GOLD analysis project Ga0078894, IMG submission 67506) | Freshwater lake microbial communities from Lake Michigan, USA - Su13.BD.MLB.SD (version 4) (version 4) | ecosystem: Environmental > Aquatic > Freshwater > Lake | place: Lake Michigan... | reverse complement strand
GAGCTTCGCCCTCCCGAGTGGGTGAGAGGGTGGTGGTGTTCGGCTCAGCAGGAGCTTCGCCCTCCCGGGTGGGTGAGAGGGTGGTGGTGTTCGGCTCAGCAGGAGCTTCGCCCTCCCGAGTGGGTGAGAGGGTGGTGGTGTTCGGCTCAGCGGGAGCTTCGCCCTCCCGAGTGGGTGAGAGGGTGGTGGTGTTCGGCTCAGCGGGAGCTTCGCCCTCCCGAGGTGGGGTGAGAGGGTTGGTGGAGTTCGGCTCAGCAGGAGCTTCGCCCTCCCGAGGTGGGAGGGCGAGGGAGGCTGGCTTGTCACATGAGGACTCAGCCGATGATCTGTCGGATGGGTTCTACGTGCTCAACACCGACAAGTTTCTGGTCCAGTCCTGAGTGGAAGTAGCTGAGTCGATTGGGGTCGATGCCCAGTTGGTTCAGTACGGTGGCGTGCAGTCGTTTGACGTGGAAGGGTTCGTCGACTGCGGCTGAGCCCAGTTCGTCGGTGGTCCCGACACTGACTCCGCCGCGAATTCCGCCTCCGGCCATCCACATGGTGAAGCCGTAGGAATTGTGGTCGCGACCGGTGCCTTCGGCGTATTCGGCTGTGGGCTGGCGTCCGAATTCTCCGCCCCAGACCACCAGTGTTTCGTCGAGCAGGTTCCGCTGTTTCAGGTCCTTCAACAGTGCAGCGATCGGCTGATCGGTATTGAGGGCGTGGTAGTCGTGGTTCTTTTTAAGGTCTGAGTGAGCATCCCAGTTGTCGTCATTGTGAGCACCGCCGGAGTACACCTGGATGAATCGCACACCTCGTTCGACAAGCCTGCGAGCCAGCAGACACTTGGTACCGAAGTCCCGGGTGCGATCGTGGTCGAGACCGTACAGTTGCTGCGTCTGAGCGGTTTCGGAGGAAATGTCCACGGCTTCGGGTGCGGACTGCTGCATCTGGAAGGCCAGTTCGTAGCTGGCGATGCGGGACGTCAGGTCTGAGCGTCCACCGTGAAGTGCAGCATGAGCTTCGTTCTGCTGTTTCAGGGCGTCCAGCAGATCCCGCTGCAGCTCGCGGCTGACGCCTTCACGAGCCTGCAGATCCAGCACGGGTGCTCCCTGCGTGCGGAAGGTTGTTCCCTGCAGGCTGGCCGGCATGTAACCGCTGGACCAGTTTTTTGCGCCTGAAATCGGACCGCCGGTGGGGTCCAGCATCACCACGAATCCCGGCAGATTGCGATTGACACTTCCCAGTCCGTAATTCACCCATGACCCGAGGCAGGGATGACCACTTTGGACGCGCCCGGAATTCATCATCAGCATGGCCGAGCCATGGATGGGGGAATCGGCGGTCATGGAGTGAATAAAGGCGATGTCGTCAGCGCAGGTGGCGAGGTGTGGAAACAGACTGCTGATCCATTTGCCGCACTGTCCGTGCTGCTGGAATTCCCAGCGTGGCTCGACAATGCGTCCGGAGTTACGCCGACCACCGCGGCCGAAGGTCTTCACCTCGATGGTCTGGTTATCTCGGCCCTTCATCGTGGGTTTGTAGTCGAAGGTATCGATGTGGCTGGGGCCGCCGTACATGAACAGGAAGATGACGCTTTTTGCCCGGGGAGTGAAATGCGGCTGGGGCAGTGCACCGCCATCGGCGGCCTGTGCTGCAGCAAAAAAGCCGTCGTCTGACAGCAGGCCGGTCAATGCCGCAGCACCGAAACCGCCACCGGTCTGCCAGAGCATTTCGCGACGGGTACGTCCGCAGAAGTTTGTTGCCATGGTTTGTTCTCCTTACTCAACAAAAACAAATTCGTTCAGATTCAGTATGTACAGACAGTACCACTGCAGAGCCTGCTCGGATGTCAGGCTGTGTTTCTGCTGTAGTGTCTGCAGCAGTTGTTGACCTCGTTCGATTTCCTCAGCCTGAATTTCGCGACAGAGTGCCAGTCGGAAGGCGAGCTGCATCTGTTTTGTGATATCACCGGGTGCATCCCTGCGCAGGCGTTCGGCAAATGCGGCTGCCTGCTGATTGAGGAAATCGCCGTTGAGCATGCTGAGTGCCTGTCCGGGCTGAGTGGTGACGAAGCGGGCTTCGCAGCTTGTGTCCGGTTCCGGGAAGTCGAAGCTGGACAGGAACGGCAGCAGCAGCGAGCGTTTCACATGGATGTAGATGCTGCGGCGTGCCTGATCCTCGGGGGAAGACTGTCCCCACCCTGACCCTGGCACGGACTGGCCGGCGAGGACTTCCCGTGAAATCGGGGGATAGACTCCGGGGCCGTACATTTTCGGGTTGAGTGTGCCGTTGACGGCCAGCACGGAATCCCGCAGTTCTTCGGCGCTTTGACGGCGCAGATCAAACCGGCTGAAGAGATCATTGTTGGGGTCCAGTTCGACGGTCTGCGGTTCAGCGACAGTGGTCTGCTGCCAGGCAGCGGAGGTCAGGATCAGTCGATGCAGATCCTTCATGCGCCAGCCGCCAGCGACAAACTCGCTGGCCAGCCAGTCGAGCAGTTCCGGGTGCGTGGGTGGTTCACCCATCTGTCCGAAGTTATTGGGTGATCGTACGATGCCGCGTCCGAAATGATGCTGCCAGATGCGATTGACAAAGACGCGGCTGGTGAGTCGGTGCCGTGGATCTGTGATCCAGTTGGCGAAGGCCAGTCGTCTGCCGGTGGTATTGGCTGGGGCGTTGGCTGTGATTGCAGGTGCACCTCCGCCAAGGATGGCGGGGAATGCGGGCTGCACTTTGTCGGCTTCAGCTTCCGGGCTGCCGCGAGTGAGGATGAAGGTATCGGGGGCATTGGTTCCGGATTCGCTGATGCACAGACCATATTCGTCCCACGGCTTGCGGCGTTTGTTTTCCTCGAGCTGTCGCCGTGTCTGTCGGTAATCGCGAACGAGTGTCTGATCGAGTTGTTCAGCGGCGGGTGAGCGGAGGAATTCGTTCAGATCGCGTCCGCTGGAACCGTCTTCAGCTGTGAGGCTGCGGCGGGCGAATCCCGGTCCGCTCCATGCCAGTTGCAGCCCCTTGCCGAACAGTCCCTGGAAGTATTCCAGCCGCAGCGGGTGGCGTCCCTGGGTCAGTTTCAGCGAGGCTTTTCTGGCTCCGCCGAGGCCGTGGATACCGTCGTATTCAATCAGTTTCTGTCCATCGATCAGCAGTCGTGAACCATCGTCAGAATCGAGTACAAATTCGTACTGGCCGTCGGCTGGGACAATCAGCGTGCCTGTGAAGACGAATCCAAAGTGATCGGGTCGTGTGGCGGGAGCGATGGAGATGAGCGGCGGGTCGAGTGGTGCCACCGTTTCGGGCTTGAGGGCGTCGAAGTCGGGGAGTTGCTGGAATGAGTCGCGATAGAAGCGGTACTGGAGATCATCGAGATCGCGTCCGGATGCTGCGGCGGAGGACACTTCGGCGATCTGTTTCTGCAGTTGAGTTTCCAGTTCGGTCAGCCGTGCCTGCAGTCGATCGCCGGACTGGCGGATATCCATTTCCGCCGCGGCGAACGCTGCACGATCGGAGTCATCTGCCAGCAGCGGTCGTTCCACGTGTGGACCATATCCATTGGGTGTAATATTGCGGAAGAATGCCAGTGTGCTGTAGTAGTCAGCCGTCGGCAGAGGGTCAATTTTGTGGTCGTGGCAGCGAGCACAGTTGAGTGTCAGTCCCAGCATTCCCTGGCTGACGGTGGTAAGAATATCATCAAAGCCTTCGTACATGGCCAGTTTGCGGTCGGCTGGTTCATCATCCCAGATGCCCAGTCGGTAGAATCCGGTGGCAACGAGAGAATCGCGAGTGACTGCGGGGAGTTCGTCTCCGGCGAGCTGTTCGCGGAGGAACTGATCGTAGGGTTTGTCATCGTTGAACGAGCGGATGACGTAGTCGCGAAATCGCCATGCGTTTGGTTTGATGCCGTCACGTTCGAAGCTGTTGGTTTCGGCGAAGCGTACGACATCGAGCCAGTGTCGAGCCCAGCGTTCACCGTACTGCGGTGAGGCCAGCAGAGTGTCAATTTCCTGTCGCCACGCGGTGTCGAAGTCTGAGCTGGCACGGTTCAGGAAGTCGCTGACCTGCTGTGGTGTGGGTGGCAGTCCGATGAGGTCGTAGTAGAGTCTGCGAAGGAGTCTCTGTGGTTGTGCGCGGGGGCTGCGCTGAAGTCCTTTGCGGGCGAGTGATGAATCGATGAATGCATCGACGGGGTGGGTGTGGTTGTCCGGATTTGTTGCAGCGACCGTTTGCGGAACGAGCGGTCGTGTGAGTGGTTCGAAGGACCAGTGCTGTTTCCAGACGGCGCCCTGAGCAATCCAGTCGTGCAGCAGTTGCTGTTCTTTTTCGGTGAGTGCGGCACCTTCAGGAGGCATACGGACGCCCTCTTCGGTGCTGGCGATGCGGCGGAGCAGTTCACTGTCGGCGGTGCTGCCCGGGACGATTGCGGCATGTCCTGATTCAAGCTTTGCCGTGGCGGTGTCCGGCGTGTGCAGTCGCAGACCTGCTTCGGCTTTGTCCGGGCCGTGGCAGGCGAAGCAGCGGCGTGCGAGAAGTGGTCGGATCTGAGCAGAAAAGCTGACCTCGGACTGCTGTGCCGAGGCGGTGGGGGCTGTCAGGCAGACCAGCAGCAGGAACAGTGCAGGCAGATTGATCAGAGGCTGTTTCATGAAAGCTTCCACAGTGGAACGGTCACGAACCGTGAGGGCGGGTGGGCCGAGAAGTTCTGAGCGGGCGGGGCTGCGGCAGGCAGAACCTGTGCAGTGAACGGGAATTATGGCGGACAGTTTTGTCTGAGTCATGCGGAAAAACGCTGGCAAGTGGGGCGATTACTGGTTCCGGGAGTTATGCGAGGATCTGATTGACGAGGTTTCCGTGCACGTCTGTCAGGCGGTAGTCGCGTCCCTGGAAGCGGAATGTCAGTCGCTGGTGATCCATTCCGAGGCAATGCAGAATGGTGGCGTTCAGATCGTGAATATGCACGGGATCGGTTTCGATATTATAGCCGTAGTCGTCGGTCTGCCCCAGTGTCAGGCCACCCTGAATGCCGCCACCGGCGAGCCAGACAGAGAAGCAGCGACCGTGGTGATCGCGTCCGTAGTCGGCCTGCAATCCTCCCTGACCGTAGACCGTGCGTCCGAATTCTCCGCCCCAGACCACCAGCGTGTCCTCCAGCAGTCCGCGTTGCTGCAGATCGCGAATGAGTGCCGCCTGTGGCTGGTCAATATCGTGGCATTGTCTGGGCAGGTTTGTGGGCAGGCCACCGTGCTGATCCCAGCCACGATGGAACAGCTGCACAAAGCGGACTCCGCGTTCCAGCAGTCGGCGTGCCAGCAGGCAGTTGGCGGCGAACGTACCGGGTTTGCGTGATTCGTCGCCGTACATCCGGAAGGTGGACTCGGACTCCTGAGACATGTCGATGAGGTCCGGAACGGAGGCCTGCATGCGGAATGCCATTTCGTACTGGGCGATGCGGGCGGCAATTTCGGGATCTCCGGACTGCTGCAGATGCTGCTGATTGAGAGACGAGACACTGTTGAGCATGGTGCGACGAAAATCGCGACTGATGCCTGGAGGATCGGACAGGTACAGGACCGGGTCACCGCTGCCGCGCAGCTTGACACCCTGGTGGCTGGAGGGCAGGAAGCCACTGCCCCACAGGCGTTCCAGCAGTCCCTGATTGGCGTCACGACCACTGCCGTGTGAGATCATGACAATGAAGGCGGGCAGGTCTTCGGCTTCGCTGCCCAGTCCATAGCTGGCCCATGCACCGAGTGAAGGTCGGCCGGGTTGCTGGGACCCTGTCTGGATCAGTGTGATGGCCGGGTCGTGGTTGATGGCTTCGGTGTGCATGGATCGAATCACGCACAGTTGATCGGCGATGGCCCCGGTGTGTGGCAGCAGTTCGCTGATGCGCAGTCCGGACTGGCCGTGAGTGCGGAAGCCGAATTTCGGAGCGACGACGGGGAAACTGCTTTGCCCCGAGGTCATTCCGGTGAGACGCTGACCGCGACGGATGGAGTCAGGCAGTTCTGTTCCGTGCAGTTTTCGGAGTCCTGGTTTTTCGTCGAGCAGTTCGAGGTGCGAGGGGCCTCCGGACTGAAACAGGTACACGACTCGCTTTGCCCGCGGTGGGAAGTGCGATGCCTGTTCGGCCAGAGCGGACTGGTTGAGCAGGGCAGCGGCAGCGGCGGTGCCTGCAGGCATGCGCAGAAAGGCTCGTCGACAAAGACCTGACGGATCAAGCATGGTTGTTTCCCTGTGATCGGAGGATGATTGAAAGCTGTCAGGGTCGGGTAATGGCTTCATCGAGGTTGAGCAGGACGCTCATAGCGGAGCTCCATGCAGCCAGTTCATCATCGGGTATCCCGGGATCCGCGACAGCACGCCCGACTTTTCTGAGTTCAGCGGCTGCAGCGGGCTCTGCGGCAAAGTGTTTTCGTCCGGTGGCCACCAGTTGCAGCAGTTCGTGCTGTTCGCTGGTTTTCGGGGGGCGTGCCAGAACGATGCGGACTGCGAGGTCGATCCGTGCGTCATCGGCGGTGGTTGCGAGCAGAATTCGTTCGGCCAGTTTTCTGGCAGCTTCCACGTATGTGGGGTCATTGAGCAGGACGAGTGCCTGGAGGGGAGTGTTCGTGCGGGAGCGTCTGACGAGGCAGGTTTCCCTGTCCGGTGCATCGAAGACGGTCATTGAGGGTGGCGGGCAGGTGCGTTTCCAGAAGGTGTACATACTGCGGCGATAGATTCCGTCACCCGGGTCCGGCTGATATTTTTCGCGGCGTTCGACGGAAACGTCTTCCCACAATCCTGCGGGCTGCCATGGTTTGGCACTGGGGCCTCCAACGGCAGGGTTGAGCAGAGTGGAGGCGGCGAGAGCGTTGTCGCGGAGCATTTCGGCGGGCAGTCGCAAGCGGCTGGAACGGGCGAGCAGGAGATTTCGCGGATCACGTTCGAGCAGTTCCGGGCTGACATCCGATGTCTGGCCGTAGGTGGCGGAAAGCACCATGCTTTTCAGCAGTTGCTTCTGGTTCCAGCCGGAGGCCTGCAGTTCGCAGGCCAGCCAGTCCAGCAGTTCGGGGTGTGATGGTAAGGCACCCTGGATTCCGAAGTCTTCGGTGGTTTCGACCAGTCCGGTGCCGAACAGCATTTCCCACCAGCGATTGACGGCGACTCGGGCGGTCAGTGGATTCTGCGGGCTGACCAGCCAGCGGGCAAAGTCCAGTCGCGTCGGTTCGGTCCGGGGGGTTGCCGGGTCGGTGGTATTCAGGCTGGCTGCGAACACGGCGGGGATTCCGGCAGTTACCTGCTCGCCCCGCTGGTCGTACTGTCCGCGGTGCAGGATGTACGATGGTCGGCGCGGAGTCTGTTCCTGCATGACCATGGTTTGCGGAATCTGCTGTTCGATACTGGTGCGTCGTGGTCCGATGGCGGCCAGTTCAGAACGCCAGTTGCGGGCCGCGGTATCGACGTGTTCGGCATAGAACTGCTGAAGTTCGGCACGCTGTTCGGCAGAGCGACTGGCGGAGGCTGTAAGCAGAATTTCGCGAATTCCGGAAAGAGCCTTGCCGTCGGCGAGTCTGCGAACATCGTCGTCAGACAGGGCCCTGCTGAAGATGCGGAGATCGTCGATCGTGCCAGTGAAGGGCACGGAGTTCTGGCGTCGACCGATGTGAAACGGTTTCTGTGTTCTGAGGGAGCCGGTCACTTCGCCATCATTGTCCACCTGCAGAGTCTGCGGCAGGCCATCGACATAAATGCGGACTCCTGCCGCGCGTCGGTTGCCGTGCCAGACCAGTGTCACGTGGTGCCACTGCTGAGGTTTGAGGATGGCTGCTGTGGAGACTTTGCAGCCTTTGTCGGGCCAGTGGTCGATGAAGTGAGCATTGAGGCGCCCCTGCTCGACGATGAGGTCATAGCCGCGATACGCGGCAGCGTCATCCATGCGACTGAACACGGTACCTGCGGAGTCGTTGTTGGTGCGAATCCAGGTGGCAACTGTGAAGGGCTGATCGGCTTCGAAGTCGGCGACGTCCGGAGCTGCGAGCCAGTTGCTGCCGGAGAACTGCAGTGCATTTCCGCTGTGTCCGGGCACACTGCTGCGACTGCCATGGAGGATGGCCGGGGCAGCGCGTCCGCTGCTGTCCCGGAAGTTTCCATCGGTTTCATCGAGTGAGAAGGCGTGCGCAAGTCCGGCCAGTTCCATTTCGGCCAGTTGCTGTTCGGAGAGCCCGGCAGCCCATGTGCTGGCTTCTGCAGCGACGGCGCTGGCGCGGGCAGCCAGCAGGTTCTGCAGTTCTATTTCGCGGTGGGCCAGTTGTTCGAGCTCTGCCGTCTGGGCTGCGGAGGGTACCTTCAGCAGAGGCTCGGCCATGCGTCCCTGGCTGTACGAGACGATGCGGTCCGGGACGTTGTTGAAAAAGCCGGCGAGGCGATAGTAGTCGCGCTGAGAAAACGGATCGTATTTGTGGTCGTGACAGCGGGCGCACTGCAGAGACAGTCCGAGGAAAACGGTGGAGGTGGTGTGAATGCGATCAGCGACGTACTCCCAGTGATACTCGTCTTCAATGATGCCACCTTCGGTGGTCAGTACATGATTGCGAATGAATCCCGTCGCGACCTTCTGGCTGATAGTGGCGCCGGGCAGCAGATCACCGGCCAGTTGTTCGATGAGAAACTGATCCCAGGGCATGCCGGAGCGGAATGCCTGAATGACCCAGTCGCGCCAGGGCCACATGGTACGCATTTCGTCATTGTTGTAGCCGTTGGTATCGGCGTAGCGAGCGGCATCCAGCCATTGCATGGCCAATCGTTCGGCGCAGCGGTCGGACTGCAGGAGCCGATCGGCTGCCAGCGTTCTGGCGGCGGGCAGTCCGACCCGCGTGATGTCGTCCAGAAACTGCTGCTGTTCGGCAGGTGAGGGAGAGATTCCGGTGAGGTCGAGGGAGGCGCGGCGGAACCACATCAGCGGCGGGGCGGGGGCTGATGGCTGCAAGCCTTCCTGCTCCAGTCGGTGCAGCACAAACAGATCCACTTCGCTGACAGGCCAGTCCGCCAGGCGGACCGGGGGAAGTGGTGGTCGCTGCGGCGGAATGAAGGCCCAGTGCTCGGCGTAAGACGCTCCGTGGCGAATCCAGTCCTGCAGGATGGACTGCTGCCGGGCGGAGAGGGGTTTCCGGAGTTCCGGGGGTGGCATGATTTCGGCGGAGTGCGGGGATTGTATGCGACGTACCAATTCACTGGCAGCGGGCTGGCCGGGCACGATTGCCGGATGGCCACTGTCACCGGCAGCGAGGGCAGCTTCGCGGGTATCCAGTCGCAGACCAGCCTTGCGGGATGCTTCGTCGCGACCGTGGCAGGACCAGCAGTGATTGGCGAGGATCGGCCGCACATCGCGGTTGAAATCGACCGGCTCGTCGGCACTTCCTGCAAGGCAGTGGAGTGGGAATGTGCAGGCGGTGAGCAGTGTCAGGGGGATCAGCACAAAATGCAGCGGATGCATGGGATGCTTCCATGGTGGCGAGTTGTCAGGCGACGAGACCGCACTGGAACAGGGTATCGGCTGACCGGCTGGCTGAAAACACCGCGGGTACGCCAGTTGCCCGATTCCCCAGGCTTCGCGCAGTCTCGGGGGGGGGAGGGGGGGGGGGATCTATTGTTCCAGGTCGCCCCAGGTGGAAACCGGTGGTGGTGCCGGAGCAGAAACGATGCTGTTGCGAGCACTGATGAGGACGGAAATGCCGGCTGTAAAGGCTCCAAGAGTACCCGGGAGGATGGCCATAGCCTGCAGTTTCCAGATGCCTATGAAGCAGCAGCATCCGGACAGGAAGCCGCTGGCAGCAGCGGAGATGACGTAGTTGCGGCGGGTGCGCAGGTCAGGGTTGAGCAGCCGGACAAGCCCCGTACAGATGGCCGACAGCGGCAGGCTGACCAGAGTGGTGAAGTACATTCCCAGCAGAGCGCCGTAGAAACCGGTAATGGCTGCCAGCGGCCCGACGGTCAGAAACGGCAGCATGCCGAGCAGAAGTCCGAACAGCATGCCGCCGCCGATGGTGCCGATCCAGGTGGCCAGCATGACGAGCGGCCATGCCGGATAAATCTGTTCAGCGGATGAAACGATGGCAGCGGACTGCGGCGCGGCGGCCTCCCGTGACATGATGTCACGGGATGCGCTGGCTGTCGGGTGAAAGCTGTTTCCCGGCCGAGCGGGCCGGGAATTACGAGCGGGCTGCGGTGCGGGCATGGGTGTGCTCACACCCGCGCGATTTCAAAGCCCGCCCGCGGCGTTCTGGCGAAGAACGATGCCGCCTGATCATCGCCGGTGATTTTTTCCGTTTTTGCATCCCATTTGATAACGCGATTCAATCGAGCAGCGATGACAGCGAGGTGGCAGGTGTTCATTGTCTGGACATGGGAGTAAACGTCTGATACGGGCAGGCCACCCTCTGCGAGGCAGCGATAAAAGTTGTTTTTGTGTCCTTCGAAAGGCTTGCCTTTGTACAGTTCCTGAAGTTGTTCCGGGCCGAACTGATCCTTGTCCCAGTTTTCTTCAATCGGCTGTCCGGCGATTTTACCGCGGTTGACGAAGAAGCGACCTTTTGAGCCTTCGAAGAGGATGCCGTTATCGCCGCGACTGGTGATATGCATTTCCATGCCACTGGCAAACTTTGCGATGACGTTGAAGTCGTGGGCGGAGTTGAAGCGGTCATCCTGTTCCGGGTATCCATCCCTGAATGGGACGGGATGTTTCACGTCGGTGCCGTCCACTTCGACCGGTCCGGTGCCTTCCTGGTCGAGTCCTGTGGCCCAGAGGGAAATGTCGACATGGTGTGCACCCCAGTCGGTGAACTTACCGCCGGAATATTCGTACCACCAGCGGAACGTGTTATGGCAGCGTTCGCGGATGTAGTCGACTTTGGGAGCCTGACCGAGCCACATGTCCCAGTTGAGGCCGGCCGGGGGATCGGATTTCCGGAACGGACCACCGACATCGCCCCCGTTGATGCCGACGGTAATCTTCCGGATATCACCGATCAAGCCGCGACGGACCATGTTGACAGCGCGCAGGAAACGTTCCTGATCACTGCGCTGCTGAGTGCCGACGAAAAAGACTCGGTCACTGTATTTGCGGCAGGCATTGCGGATCAGTTGGTTTTCTTCGAGTGTCAGTGTGAGTGGTTTCTGACAGAAGACGTGCTTGCCCGCAATGAGTGCCTCGATGGCGATTTTCACGTGCCAGTGGTCGGGAGTCACGATGCTGACGACATCGATGTCTGGGCGTTCCAGCACTTTGCGATAATCGGTGCAGAGATCGGCCTTGCCGGCACCGATATTCGGGTCTTCGTTGGCTTTGGCTGCCTGGCTTTCATCGACGTCACAGAGAGCGATGATGTCACCGAAACTGCGGTGGCCGTGAGCATCGCCACGTCCCATGCCTCCCAATCCGATGCAGCCGACACGCGGGCGGTCGACAGCCATCGTATTGGCAAAGGCTTTGGCGGACCACGGGAAGGCGGCAGATGCAGTGGCAGCAGCGAGAAGTGCGGAAGTACCGGACAGGAAGTTGCGACGAGAATGCTGCGTGTGGGGCATGGGAGGAAGCCTTTACGGGCGGGGCTGGAGGTGGGTTGGAGGTGGGCGGTTGCCCTGACAGATGTGTGAGTCTACGAAACCGGGGGCCCGAAATCAAAGGCAGTGTGCTGGATTGGGCGTGTAAAGTCCGGCCACGAAAACTCAGGGAAGGAAACGGGCCTCTGGACCCCTGGTGGTCGTGCTGGTGACCATGATGGTGAGCGAATCTGCGTCGGAGTCGAAGAGAATTCGTTTCGGCTGCCGCGGGGTTGTGATGCGGGAACGTGAACAATCACCCCAAGAGTGCCATGTTTGACCTGAGAACCGAGTGAAAGATGCTTTCAAGTCACGGCAGCTCGAACGTCCGGCCCCGTTGTCTGTGTTTTCCTGATCAGATCTGCAGAAACCGGCTGCGACAACCGGATCGAACCCTTTGGTGGGAATCAGTTGGAAAAAACAGCTCTGCTGCCCGCGGACTGTCCTGTGAGGCAGAGGCGGGGAGCAACCTGTCTGGCGGGCTACGGAACCGGCCGAGGGCTGTGGTGCGGGTGATTCTCAGAATTTTTGAGCTGGCGATTCCAGTCTGCCGTATCCGCCTTCTGTTGCTCAATTCCTCCAGACAGGAATGTGACGAACGGCTGCAGTGCAGGGGGGCATCGTGACAGCCGTTTCCGAGAGTATTTACAGTCGCTGACTGGTGTCGGGTGATGTCAGGCACTTCCGCTTTTGAGGGAAGTTCGGTGACTGGCACGTTTCGTGAGCGATTAAATTCAGCACGTGGCAAAACTTTATTTTTAATTTAAAAATGCCTAAATCAACATAAACAACGGATGCTTCTCGCTATTCGGGCCCTCGTTCGTTAGGCTGAACAAAGCGGATGCTCGACGCATCGCCCGTTTTTTCGCCTGCTGGAAGGTTCCGATCATGCTGCGCAAGTTCCTGGTTAAGACATCATTTTCTGCAGCGTTGGTTGCAGCCAGCCTGCTGTTGTCAGCACCCGCCGGTGCGGGCGTTCTGGATATGTGGAACACACCGGTAAATATCAGTACAAGCGGTACAGCGGCATTCACGCCCACATCGCAGTTTGCCGCCGATATTTATGACATTTCGATTAACAGCCCGGACCCGGTGGTTTACGGGACCGTCAGCCGTACAGCAACTGTTTCGCAGCCATATAATTCACCGGCATTCAGTGGCCGTCCGTACTCAGAGGCCCACACAGCTCCGTCGGGTTTGGAGCAGCATCTGTTCTTTAATTCGCATGATACCCTCACCAATGAAGGCAACGGGCAGCTTGCAATCGAGTATCAGTTTGGAATCGCTGGAGGAATTTCTGCTTCGCATGTTTCGATTGAAGTGGCTAACAGCGGTGCGAATACAATTAATATTGCGATGTTCAGTCAAAAAACGGGAACAACATCGTGGTTGTTGGGAGATTACGACCCATTTGCCGGGAATACGCCATTAACGGAGTACAGTTTTCCGACCAACACCAGCAATAATATTTCCGGACTGATGATCGTTTACAATCCGCTTAATGCTCTGTTGTCAGGTTATTCGTTTGTGGATTCCAGTGGGAATGCTCTGCTGAGTTCGTCGCTGCCATTTTTGACGAATGAAGCCAGCGTGGAGGTAGAACTTTGCTGTGTGATTACCAGTGTTCCTGAGCCCTCTTCAATGGTACTCGGATTCATCGGGATTGGCCTCAGCGTTGTCGTCTATCGTAAACGCAGCGAGAAGTGCGATAAGACTCCGACAACAGCCCTGACGGACCGTTGAAGCATCGTACGGTCTTCCTTCAGCAGATTCGGGCGCGGCGAGCCTGAGTCTCAGGTTGTGGTTTGCCGATCAGGGTGCGGGGATGATATTCCGATCGGCGCCACCCAGCAGGATAGCGCTGGTGATGCGGTCTGCCGGCATGGTGAGCAGGACGCAGGTGTTGCGGCCGTCTTCGATGCGGACTTTGACGGGTTGTGCATGGATCGGGTAGCGTTCGCTGAGCGGTCGCGTCCAGAGGTCGAGGCTGTATTCTCCGGTGGGCAGTTCTTCGGCGGCGATGCGGACGGCGGCGGGCAGGGTGCTCCATGATCGCGTGTCGGCTTTTTCGAGGGCTTCCCAGGCGATTCCGATGACGGTCATGGCGAGGTCTGTTTTCCAGTCACGGCTTTCGTTGGAGACGGCTTTGGCGGCGACGACGATCCCCTTCTTGACGACTCGCCGGACGACCGCATCAGCGATCGCTTTGTCTCGTCCGGCGAGGTAGGATGCGTGTGCGACTTCGCGGAGATCGACGATGGTAGAGAAGCCGAGTTGGCGGCGTTCTGCCCCCAGTCCGGCTCCGACAATTGCGGCTCCGGGCGTCAGATCAGCGTGTCCCGGATTGTCGGACTGCGGGCGGGCGATTTTGACTGAGAACAGAGTTGGCGGCAGAGAGTATTTGCTTTGTGCCGAGAGGATCTGGTCAGCGATCAGCAGTGCGGCGGAAGTTGGTTCGCAGGATTCAGAGACCCATTCCGGGGCGACTCCGGCGAGTACGATGACGTGCAGCGTGCCGTGTGCTTTGCGGCACTGGATTCCGAGTGGCGTGAGTTTGCCGGGGGTGGCAGTGCTGAACTGCGGGTTCCACAGTCGGACATCCTGCAGGGCCTGTTCTGTTTCGGCTTTTTCGGTGGGTTTTTCGGAGTGGACGATGGCTGTGAGGTAGGCGGAGAGTGCGAGTGGCTGATCGAGTGTTTCGGCAGTGATTTTGGGGGTTGGTTTGCTTTCGAAGCTGGCGGGGGTGACCGTCTGATCGACTGGGGCGGTTGTGGATGTGTCGTCGGCGAGTGTGGCGGTGCCTGAATTCTTTGTGACTTCGGCCACCAGCGCTGTCCGGCGGTCCTGGGAAGTCTGCATGGCCTGCAGTGACCATGCCCATGCATCCTGGCCGTCATTGACAAGGCTGGAGAGCATAGCGACGTTGACGAGCATGTGGTGTTCGAATTCGCGACCGGACCATGCGATGGCGCGGGAGTCCGACAGTGTTGATGCGAACTGTTCGAGTGCATTCTTCTGTTTCAGGTATGTGAGTCGATCGCGTGCTGAGCGGAGTCTGGATTCGGCGACCTGGGGTTCGCCACTGGCCAGATCAACAATGGACTGGTCCAGCAGGAGCAGTTCTTTTTCGGCGTTGAGCGGACCGGCAGCTTTCTGCAGTCGTCTGGCGGAGTTGTTTAAGTCACCGGAGCGCCAGGCCTGGAGTGCTTTGCTATGCTGCTTGTGTATGCCACGGCAGCCTGAGGCGAGGCAGCAGGCGACCAGCAGCAGTACCGTCAGGACTGGCTGAGTCGTGCAGCGTGTGGAGCGTAGTCCGGACATGATTGACGCCAGGGACAAAAGTCGGCCTGAGGCGTCAAGCCGACTTCAATTCATTGATAAACGCGGTGTTTTCAGAGGTTTGGCCGGGCAGGAATGCCGGGGGTACCTGTTTGTCGTCGGCATCATGAATGCCCGGAGCACGAGTTGAGTTGTTGTCGCTGTGATGGCGTGATCAGTCGTCGTGATCAGTCGTCGTCGTCATCACCGTAGTGCAGCCAGCGTCCCCAGCGTCGCTTGTGGTAGCCTTTGCGGAGCATGGCGGATTCGCTGACAGATTCCCCGGTGTGAATATTCAGGAGTTCAAGTGTGAGCAGGTAGTCGCGCTGGTAGTCACCGTTGCTGTTGGTGGTCCCGGAAGTGACTCGAGCAAACAGCAGGTAGTCGATGGGCTGGCTGTTTTTTTCGAGGACCATCTGGAAGTCGCGCTGTTTTTGTGGCAGGACGAGGCTGTCGGGGGAGCAGCGCAGTTCGGCCATGGCGGCTTCGACATAGCGTCTGCTGATCATGCGGTATTGTGGATCCTGGCTGACGAGGGTGCTGATGTGTTCGTAGATCTGTTCCTTGAAGTCGCCGATGGTTTCACCGCTCTTGTTTTCGACTCCGACAAAGCAGACGGAGCGAGCGAGGCTACCGTCGTCACGGATGGTTGTATGGGAGGTCTGAAGGATGGTCTGGCTGGATTTTCCAAGCAGCCGCGACACGGATTCATCGATCAGGGGCTTCCATGTTTCGGCGCCGGCGTTGTGGCTGCCAACCATGTCGCGGTCGTCCTGTTTGAGGACGTGCGCGTACTGTTTCTTTCGGCAGCCGGGCAGCAGGATGATGCTGAACAGCAGGGTCAGGAGCAGCAATTTCCGGCGGACTGCCATGGCAGGGGATTCCCTTCCGAGTGCTGGGCAGACATTTGTGGTGACACAGGCGCGCAGCGGTTTCGCCGGCGTTTGGTGCCACAGTGTATGCCGCAGGGCAATCCTGGGGGTAGATCGGATTTGCAGGGGGGGCGTGAGATTCACTTTTGTCGCCGGCCGGGGCAGCAGTTGTCGGAAAAAACTGCTGATGACGGCGGCCAGGGGGCAGAAAACGACCAGTCCTGTGGGTTCATGGAGGGGTGACCGGCTTCACTGGGACCATGCAGGAGCCTCAATATCGAGTGTGAGGGGAGAGCAGGGCAGGGCAATTCTGAGCTGCAGGTCATCGGTTCCGCCGAGTTTTGCGGCCAGTTCTGCCAGCTCTTCGCTGCCTACGGCGCGGTAGCACTCCACCAGTTCCCGCCATGCAAAACGGCGAAGTGGAGCGGGCATGATGCGGGCTGCACGTTCCAGGCTGTGGATGGCGTTTTCGGTTTGCCCGTCCGCCTTCAGGGCAATTCCGAGCAGCAGTTGCCGTGGGCCTTCGAGTGGGCCGGCATCGGTGATCCTGTGCAGTTCGCTGATAGCGTCTGCGGGCAGATTCAGGTCAAGAAAGCCGTCGGCTGCGAGCAGTCGGCGGACGGTTTTGGGGGTGAGAGTCGTTCGCATGGCAGAAAGTTCCTGTCGTCAGAGCGATGGGCCGAGTGGGCCGGAGGAATGCCGGGCGATTGTTGCCTCAGTGTGTCGGCGGGCAGGGTCCGGATTTCTGTTGGAGCAGAAGCGGGCACTGTCAAACCGATTCGACAGCCGTGTCGAGTTGTAATCGTCCTGATGACATGGAAGTAGCAACTGCTGCGCCGCAGACATCGAGGTTTTTCGGAATGTTCGTAAGTGATTTGATGGTAGTTGTTTATGGGTTATCAGGACTTTTTAATCCGGAATGCGGGGTCTGCCAAAACTACAATTTTTTGTGAACGGTCTGCTGCTGAATTCGTCAGATTCGGCAGAGTTCAGCAGAGGAATTGCAGGAATTACAAAGTGGAGTTGCTGGTGTGCGTGGGCTGTAGGGGGTGGTGAGTGAGTTTTGGATTGAAATCCGCTGGAATTTGTGTGTTTGTGCTTGTGTTTGGGGAATTCGCCTGGCGGCGACGGTCGAATTTCTCGTAGTGGAGTGCAAAAGGAGCGGGTTGGCTGGCGTGATCTGAGAAGGCGGTGTGATGGGAATTTTTCTGGGGCTGGGTTTTCTGGGGGCATTTCTGCTGGCGGTGCTGGTGACTCCGCTGGTCCGCCGGGCGGCCCCTGCGTTGGGGCTGATCGACCTGCCTGGTGATCGGAAGGTGCATGTGATTCCGACGCCGCGAGGGGGCGGGATCGCGATTTTTCTGGGGGTGTTGGTGCCGGCTTTGATTTTGCCGGCAGCCGGGGGACTGGTGGGGGTGGAATCATCACCGGGGCTGCAGGTGCAGTTGCTGGCAATTGGTCTGGGAGCTGTGGTGTTGTTTCTGACGGGTCTGGCGGACGAT
>Ga0078894_10001539_pt1 | contig 17258 bp, 12 predicted proteins | sample LauGreSu1BDMLBSD_2_FD_67506 | JGI IMG/M metagenome (GOLD analysis project Ga0078894, IMG submission 67506) | Freshwater lake microbial communities from Lake Michigan, USA - Su13.BD.MLB.SD (version 4) (version 4) | ecosystem: Environmental > Aquatic > Freshwater > Lake | place: Lake Michigan... | reverse complement strand
GAGTTTGTAGAGATTTATGCTATACAATAATTTCTAAAAATATAACATATAAAAAAAGGGCAGGGTGTTGAACCCTGCCTTTAAAGTATTTATAAACTGTTTAGTTTATCAATTATTTTCTCTCCAACAACTTGAAGAACTGATCCAATTGTGGAAGGATCACGATGCGTGTTCTTCTGTTTGCAGAACGACCTGCAGAAGTTGAGTTATCAGCAATTGGACGATACTCTGAACGTCCTGCTGCTGCCATATTCGCTGGATTCAATCCATACTGCTTTTGAAGAAGTCTTACAACTGTTGTTGCACGCTTCACACTAAGATCCCAGTTGTCCAACAAATCACCATCACCACTTAAAACTACATTGTCAGTATGACCTTCAACCATGAATTCAATTTCAGGTTGGTTCTTCAACACCACTGCAACTTTTCCAAGTACAGACTTAGCTGCTTCGTTGATGCTGTAGCTTCCAGTCTTGAACAACAATTTATCAGAGATGTCTACATATACAACACCTTTATCAACTTTGATATTGATATCCTTGTCATCCAAATTTCCAATAGCACCCTTTAGATTCATCACCAATGCCATGTTCATAGAATCCTTTCTAGCTGCTGCAGCTTGAATGGTTTGAATGTATGCATCCTTTGAACCGATATTGTCAAGAGACTTCTTAATGCTCTCAGCTTGAGAAGAAGATATTACAGAAAGATCTTCAAGTTGCTTCAAAGCACTATTGTTGTTTTTCTTTAAGAATTCATTTTGCTCTTTTAACGCAGCAAGCTGTGATTCAAGCTGTGCCAAAGCGATCGCCTTGTTACGCTCCATCTCTGATTTCTCATCCCTACAAACCTTGAGGTCATTTTGAGCACCTATCAATGAATTGTTCAGGTCATTATACTTTGTGTTCAACGCCTGGAATTTTTTTGAACTCACACATGAAAACAAGGTGACAGTCAAAAATAAAGGCAGAATAAATAATTTACTTTTCATCGTTTATGGTTTTAATGGTAATGCAAATATAATTCTTGCATGCTAAACATTGTAAATAAATGACTCAAATTAAAATTTAAGTAATTACACTTAAACCAGTTAAATCAGTTTTAATGCAGTTTGATAAAAACCCGGAAAAAGTGGATATCTATTTTTCAAAAAATATAAAATTGTGGTATATTTATAATGATTTAGTAACTACTGTTGCAAGATCAGTTTGTTTGTTTTCTCATGTCTGCCCTGCTATTTTTCTAAATAGCAGGGTTTTTTGTTTAAAAACGGCCTTTTTCGAGAAAAATCACTAAAATATTTAGTCAAAAAAATGCTAAAAATATTAGTTTATTCATTTTAAGCTCCCTATCTTTACAGTCTAAAATTTAATTTATATGTCAAATAGCGAAAAATTAAAAGCGCTGAAACTCACGCTGGATAAGATTGAAAAGGACTATGGAAAAGGAAGTGTGATGATGATGAATGAAAAAGGTGAAACACAAATAGAGTATGTTTCCACAGGATCAATAGGATTGGACCTTGCTTTGGGAATCGGCGGATTGCCAAAGGGTAGGGTTATTGAAATATATGGACCAGAGAGCTCGGGAAAAACTACCATAGCTACCCACGTTATAGCTGAAGCTCAAAAAAAAGGTGGCATGTGTGCCTTCATTGATGCAGAACATGCATTTGATAGTACCTATGCTAAAAAACTGGGTGTTGACGTTGACAACCTGCTAATCTCTCAACCGGATTATGGCGAACAAGCCCTGGAAATTGCTGATAGACTGATCCTTTCAGGTGCCCTTGATGTGGTTGTGATCGACTCAGTTGCAGCGTTGGTGCCAAAAAGTGAATTGGAAGGCGAAATGGGAGACAGTAAAATGGGATTGCATGCAAGGTTAATGAGCCAGGCCCTCAGAAAACTGACTGCCACCATCAGCAAAACCAATACGATCTGCATCTTCATCAACCAGCTAAGAGAAAAAATAGGAATCGTATTTGGTAACCCAGAAACTACCACAGGTGGTAATGCCCTTAAATTCTACGCATCCGTTCGCCTTGACATTCGTAGATCAGCACAAATTAAAGACGGCGATGAAGCAATAGGTAACAGGGTAAAAGTGAAAGTGGTTAAAAACAAAGTAGCGCCGCCATTCAGATCTGCAGAATTCGACATCATTTACGGAGAAGGGATCTCCAAAACAGGTGAAATAATTGACATGGGTGTTGAACTCGGAATCATCAACAAAAGCGGAAGTTGGTATAGTTACAATTCTGATAAACTCGGACAAGGTCGCGATGGTGTGAAACAACTCCTTATCGACAACCCTGAAATGGCAAATGAAATTGAATTGAAGATCAGGGAAAAAATCATGGAAATGCAAGCCTTGTAAATTACAGGTTGTCTTTTGTTTAGAAACCGCATCCTTATCAACAAGGATGCGGTTTTTTTGTTATATTTTCACTTAACAAGGATATTCAAATGAATAAAAAAAGAAAATTATCCGAACGCAAAAGAATTGCTCTCGTTGCGCACGACAATAAGAAAAAAGACTTGATAGAATGGGCGATATACAATATGAAAGCATTGGCTCGGCATGAACTGATCGCAACTGGTACTACAGGAACGCTTATAGAAGACGCATTGGACAGACCCTTGAAAAAACTATTAAGTGGACCACTGGGCGGAGATCAACAAATTGGTGCTATGATCGCTGAAGGAACAATAGACGTTCTGATATTTTTTTGGGACCCAATGGAAGCACAACCACATGACTCAGACATTAAAGCACTCCTGCGTGTAGCTGTCACCTGGAATATCCCCTTCGCATGCGATAGGGCATCAGCAGACTTCCTAATGACATCCCCACTTATGCATGAAAATTATTCATGTACTATCCCAGATTATTCTTCGTACTTGAAAAGAAAAATATAATTGGTACTATAAATTTATTGTTCAGTTATCAACTTTCTAAAAATATAAAATGAAATATTCACTATTGCTTTCACTACTAATTGCAGTAAAATGCTTTAGCCAAGATACGCTGATCAACAATGATATTAAACAGGCTGCAAAACTGATCGATGTTTCATTTACCGATAAGGAAATTGAAATGATGTATCCTGATCTTAAAGACAATCTTGCTGAATATAAAAAAATGCATCAACTGAAATTGGACAACTCTGTAGGCATGAGCCTTGTTCAAATGATCAGTCCCGCACCTCAAACAACACAAAAAACAATCAATTGGACATACAATAAAACAATAAAACGCCCATCAAATATTAACGACCTGGCATTTTATAACATTAATCAACTTGGTTCATTGCTTAGGAACAAATCAATCACCTCAGTAGAATTGACAAAATTCTTCATACAACGATTGAAAAAATTTGGAGATACACTTCATTGCATCGTATCATTCACTGAAGAGATTGCAATGCAACAAGCAAAACAAGCTGACGAATTATTCAGTAAAGGAATTGACAAAGGTCCATTGCAAGGAATACCATACGGACTGAAAGATCTCTTTTCAATCAAAGGAACAAAAACTACTTGGGGTGCACAGCCTTACAAAGATCAATCGATTGATGTAGATGCATATGTTTACACAAGACTAAAAAACGCTGGTGCAGTTTTAGTGGCTAAGTTCACATTGGGCGCACTTGCTATGGGCGACTATTGGTTTGGTGGAAGAACAAGAAATCCTTGGAATCTTGAAAAAGGCTCAAGCGGCTCATCAGCTGGATCTGCATCTTCAACGGTAGCTGGATTGGTTCCATTTGCAATCGGAACTGAAACACATGGTTCAATCATTTCACCAAGTCACACCTGTGGCGCAACAGGACTCCGTCCTACTTTCGGTAGCGTTAGTCGCACTGGCGCCATGGCACTTAGTTGGAGTCTGGACAAAATTGGACCCATCTGCAGATCTGCAGAAGATGCTGCAACTGTATTCGCTTATATCCATGGAACTGATGGTGAAGATGCTTGCGCTGTAAACGAAGCATTCAACTACACCACTACTAAAGATGTAAAAAAATTACGCATCGCCTATGCCAAGAATTATTTTGATAAACTCGATACAGCATCACAGGAATGGAATGTGATTAAACAACTTAAAAATTTAGGATTGGATATTAAAGCAATGAATTTTCCTGATTCTGAAGTATATCAATTCGATATGATAGGTATGATCATTGGTGCCGAATCGGCTGCTGCTTTTGATGAATTTACCAGGACTGAACTAGATGATCAAATGACAAGACAAAATAGATATGATTGGCCAAATTATTTCAGAACTGCTAGGACGATCCCTGCTGTAGAATATATCAATACCAATAGGCATCGTGTTTCATTGATGAAAAAAATCAATGCAGTAATGAAAGACTATGATGTGATCATCACCCCAAGCTTTGAAGGCAAACAGCTTTCAATAACAAACTTAACAGGGCACCCTGCACTATGTATGCCTATTGGACTGAATAAACAAAACACACCCAACAGCATCACATTTCTTGCAAACCTATACCAGGAAGAAGACCTCTTACTATTAGGAAAATATTTTCAGGAACATACATCGTATGATGATGTTCATCCAGCCATGTTCAAATGATTAAAGCATAATCAAAGATCAATGTCCTTCAATTTACACTCTCCCTATTTACCGGCAGGCGATCAACCAAATGCAATTAGTCAGTTGGTTAAGGGTTTGAATGAAGGCGAACAATATCAGACATTGCTTGGCGTAACAGGTTCGGGAAAAACCTTTACCATGGCCAATGTAATACAACAGGTTCAGAAGCCTACATTGGTAATGACCCATAACAAAACATTGGTTGCGCAATTATATGGTGAGTTCAAACAATTTTTCCCTGATAACGCGGTAGGATATTTTGTTTCGTACTATGATTATTATCAACCAGAGGCATACATGCCCGTAAGCAATACCTACATTGAAAAAGATCTTGCAATAAATGAAGAACTTGATAAACTTAGACTTCAAGCAACTTCTGAACTGCTCAGCGGAAGAAGAGACATCATCATTGTTGCCTCTGTCAGTTGCATATATGGTATGGGCAATCCATCAGAATTTGAAAATGGTATCATTCGCATTCATAAAGGTCAAGTTATTAGCAGGCAAGGATTTCTTCACTCATTGGTCGATTCACTATACAATAGAACACAAATAGAATTCAAAAGAGGAACATTCCGGGTGAAAGGTGATACCGTTGATATTAACTTACCATATGTTGATTTTGGTTATCGCATCACTTTTTTTGGGGATGAAATAGAATCAATAGATACACTGGAAATTTTAACGGGTAAAAGAATTGGCTCTGTAGACAATGCAGCGATCTTTCCGGCAAATTTATATCTGGCACCAAAGGAAATGATCAGTCAAGTCATTTCAGAAATACTTGATGAACTTGGAAAACAGGTTCAATATTTTAAGGATTGCGGAAAGTTCATTGAAGCACAAAGACTAAGTGAACGCGTGAACTATGATATTGAAATGATCAAGGAACTTGGCTACTGTAGCGGTATTGAAAATTATTCCAGATTCTTCGACAGAAGAACACCTGGAACGAGACCTTTCTGCTTGCTTGATTATTTCCCAAAAGATTTTCTCTGTGTGATTGATGAAAGTCACCAAACAATACCACAGGTTAGCGGCATGTATGGTGGTGACAGAAGCAGAAAGATGGTACTTGTTGATTATGGATTTCGTTTGCCTGCAGCATTGGACAACAGACCACTGAATTTCAATGAATTTGAAAACATGCTCAATCAGGTTGTATTTGTTTCAGCAACACCTGGTGAATATGAACTTCAAAAAACAGAAGGCGTTGTTGTAGAACAAGTGGTACGTCCTACCGGTTTGTTGGATCCTCCGATTGAAGTAAGACCAAGTATCAATCAAGTTGATGACCTATTGGATGAAATAGACAAGACAGTTAAAAAGGGTGATCGTGTACTAGTTACAACCCTTACAAAAAGAATGGCTGAAGAAATGGATAAATATCTTCAGCGAATTAATATTCGATCAAAATACATTCACAGCGATGTTGATACACTTGAAAGAGTTGAAATACTGAGACAACTTAGACTTGGAGAAATCAATGTATTGGTTGGAGTAAATCTATTAAGAGAAGGTCTTGATCTTCCGGAAGTATCTCTTGTTGCGATCTTAGATGCCGACAAAGAAGGATTTTTAAGAAATGAACGATCGCTAACACAAACCGCAGGAAGGGCTGCGAGAAATGTTGATGGAAGGGTGATTTTTTATGCAGACAAGATCACTGGCAGCATGCAAAAAACCATTGATGAAACAACACGCAGAAGAGAAAAGCAAATTGAGTTCAACACAAAAAATAACATCACACCGAAAACAATTTTAAAAAGCAAAGAACAGGTTTTTGCCCAGACTGCTGTTCTTGAAATAAAAGGATTTGATGAATACAGCAATTTGATCGCTGCTGCAGAAGACAATGCAAGCACCATTGCTGCAGAGGATCAAGCAGAATATATCACCCCTCCTCAATTAGAAAAAAATATTGCCAAGCTGAGGAAAAGCATGGAAAAAGCTGCGCGTGACCTGGATTTTATGGAAGCAGCTCGCCTGCGCGACCTTATGTTCGAATCTAAAAGAAAACTCGAAGAGATAAGTAAATAACCTTCCTTATAAAATTAGTTGCTCAACAAGAATTTTATAAGATCAAGCCTGCCCCTAGTCACATTTTTTAGTTAAATTCATATACTAAAACTTTCTAGATGTTTGTCAGAAAATACCTCACCATTGCGTTGGTTCTATTTAGCATGTATAGTTCTTATGCACAAAAATTAAAACCCATTCTAAAGGAATTGCCTTTGAATTCTATGGAAGCCTTCAAAGCTCCATCGGCCAATTGGAAAATTGTTGGGGAAGTTCAAGGTCGTTATACAGATACAACATTGACATACGCAAAAGGCAATGGAATATTGCTAAATGACTTCAATAAAACATTTGCATATAAAGGTTCCCCATATCACCTCGTTACAAATATGGAACATGGTGACATCATTCTTGAATTTGATTTCATGATCCCGAAAGGTTCAAATTCAGGGATCTATCTTCAATCAAGGTATGAAATTCAAATAAACGACAGCTGGGGAGTTAAGGTCCCAACCTTCAGTGATATGGGTGGGATATATGAAAGATGGAAAGATGATAAAGGCTTTGAAGGAAATGCACCATTGAAAAATGCTTGTTCAGCACCCGGCCTTTGGCAACACATGGAAATTTCTTTTCAGGCACCAAGATTTGATGCAAATGGAAAGAAAACCATTTCGGCAAAATTTAATTATGTAAAACTCAACGGTATAACACTTCATGAAAACATTTTATTAAGTGGTCCTACAAGAGCAGCGATTGAGGATGATGAAAAAGCATTGGCCCCTCTTATGATTCAAGGTGATCATGGAATGATTGCAATAAAAAATTTCAAGTATGCACCACAAGAAGAATTGAAAGTGAGTGTTTCCGATATCACGTATAAATATTTTGAAAAAACAGCAAAAACACTTGAAGAAGCAGCTACAACAACACCAACAAGCGAAGGAAAAACAAAAGCAATTGATTCACGACTTGCGTCAGCAAGAGATAACTACTTCTTACAATTCGAAGGAAAGTTAAATATTGAAGAAGATGGTAATTATCTACTTTCAAGCATCTTTACCGGAGATGGTGGACTAATCATTGATGGAGATTCAGTGATTCCAAAGGGCTGGACATTCATAGGAGCTTCAGCATTTGATGGTAGAAAAGATCTTACAAAAGGATCACACAATTTTAAGCTTTGGGTTAACAAAGAAGTAGGATGGGCAAGATCAGGTCTTTCATTAACTATTGAAAAGGCAAACAGTAAAACAGTTTCATTGCATGCCCCAGCATCTTTACCAGAGCGCGCGCCAGATCCATTGATCAATATCAGATCAGAAAGAGAGCCGTCCATCATTCGGTCATTCATGATTCACAAAAACAAAAAATTAACACATGTGATCTCGGTGGGAGATCCTGCTCAAGTACATTATTCATATGATCTTCTTCAAGGTGCCATGCTTTATGTATGGAAAGGCGATTATCTAAATGCCACCGATATGTGGTATGAACGTGGTGAGCCACAAACATCTTCTCCAATGGGAGCAACCATCACACTCGCAGGTACTTGTCCGATTTTTGAAAAAAATAATTCCACTGATTCAATTACTGGATATAAATACAAAGGATATAACCTCGATCAACAACGCTATCCAACCTTTTCATACGAATACAAAAATGTAAAGATTGAGGACAAGATCAGTCCATTTGAAAATGGAAAGGGACTAAATAGAATAATTAATGCTGAAGGGGATGGAAAAAAAGATCTAATGCTAAGAATTGCCCAAGGAAAATCAATCAAATTAATAGGAAATGGATTATACAGTATTGACGATCAATCATACTTTATTCAAGTAAATGCGGCAGAAAATCCTTTGATTGAAACACATAACGGACAACAGGTTCTTCTTGGTTCCGCACAAAAAAAATTAAGCTACCAACTAATTTGGTAATCATAAAACGTATATAAATTTCAACATTATAATTCAGGTCAAATGCTAATAAATAAAAAATCGTTCTGTCTGCTTTTCGCTTTTTCTTTAATTGCGTACACATCGTTTTCACAAGTAAATACTGTTCAATCTGAAAAAGATTTCTATTCATTAAAGACAATTGCAATTCCTGAAGAAGTTAAACTTGAAGTAGGCGGTGTTGCAGTATTACCAGATGGAAGGATCGCGGCTTCCACACGAAGAGGAGAAATATGGATCATCCAAAATGCATATGGAAACGGCGCCCCACACTTCACAAAGTTTGCATCTGGTATGCACGAAGTATTGGGATTGGCGTACAGAGACGGCGTTTTCTATTGTACACAACGTGGTGAATTAACAAAAATAGAAGATAAAGATGGCGATGGCAGAGCTGATTCTTATACACCAATAACATTATTTCAATTGAGCGGGAACTACCATGAATATGCATACGGCCCGGTATTTGACAAGAATGGAGAAATGTTTGTAACACTCAATGTTGCTTGGGTTGGTTATGGAGATGGCTTGGGAAAATGGCATGGTTGGCTACTTAAAGTAAAAGATGATGGTGTTATTGAACCGATCGCAACTGGACTTCGTTCACCTGCCGGATTTACTGTCAACAGCAACAATGATATTTTCTATGCAGAAAACCAAGGCGATTGGGTTGGAAGTGGACGTGTAACACATTTGGAAAAAGGTGACTTCGCTGGTAATGCAGGAGGACTCAACTGGACAAAAGAACCAGAGTCTCCTTTGAAACTCACTAAAGAAGATCTGAAAGTTGTTGATAATGGTCAGCCCATGCATGAAGCTGCAAAAAAAATTAAGGAACTAAAACTACCTGCTGTTTGGTTCCCTCATACATTAATGGGAATCTCAACTGCAGATATTCTTGAAGACCAAACTGGAGGAGCATTTGGTCCATTCACCGGACAATATTTTGTTGCAGATCAAGGACATTCAAAGATCATGCGCATGTCTTTGGAAAAAGTAAAAGGTAAGTACCAAGGTGCATGCTACCCTTTTTATGAAGGCTTTGCTTCAGGCTTACTTCGTTTACGTTGGGGCCTCGATGGATCATTGTTTGCTGGCATGACAAGCAGGGGATGGGCGAGTACCGGTAAAGAAGACTATGCCTTACAACGACTTGTATGGAATGGTGAAACACCATTTGAGATGAAAAATATTCATGCGCTTCCAGACGGAATTGAAATTGAATTTACCAGTGCTCCAAAATTACCACAGATCAAAAATGCAATGAACTACTCAGTGAATAGCTTCACCTATGAATACCATCATGAATATGGAAGTCCAATTATAAATAACCGCGAAAGAAAAATTATAGGGATCGTTCCATCAGAAGATGGATCAAAAGTTAAACTGATACTGGATAGTTTGATTGAAGGATATATTCATGAAATAAAAATTCAAGGAATTGAATCAACAGAAGACAAGGCACTGCTTCATAATACTGCTTATTATACAATGAATAATATTCCTGAAGGAAGCAAAACAGTTTTGAAAGAAGAAGAGAAAGTGAAAATGATGCACCACATGAACAAGGTTACTACTTCAACAAAAACATCAACACCAACTAAAAAAAGACAGAACACAATGCCTTCAGATTGGAAACAACCTGATAGGGTATTAAAACTTGGAACAAAACCAGGACTGAAATTTGATATTACAAATCTAGAAGTAAAAGCAGGATCGAAAGTTAGATTGATATTTAACAACAATGATGACATGACGCATAATGTAGTAGTTGTCAGTCCAGGCGCTGCAGATGAAGTAGGAAACCTCGCTCTTCAACTGGGACTTAAAGGATCACAAATGAACTATGTACCGATCTCATCAAAAGTGTTATTTCATACTGGATTGTTGCAGCCTGGTGCTTCCGAATCAATTTACTTCGTTGCACCAAGCAAACCAGGCGAATACATGTTTATATGTTCCTACCCTGGACATGCATCTGTAATGAGAGGTATCTTAAAAGTTGTGCCATAATATAATGGAAGAAAGATATTACAATTGGTTTAGCCCTTCCCTTAGAAAAGAAATGCCATTGTCTGTTTATGGACACTATGGATTTGCTTTGCTGATGATACCAACTGCAGCAGCGGATTATCTGGAATACAAACGATTTAGCCTCATTGATACACTCTCACCATTAATTGATGCAGGAAAAATAAAGGTGTTTTCCATCAATAGCATCAACATGGAAAGCTGGATGAACAAAGAAATGGAAGGAGCGCATAAGGCAATCAGACAAAATGAATTCAATTCATACGTTTTTGATGAAGTAGTTCCATATATTAAAAATGAAACATCAAAAGATACTCCAATTATTACCTGTGGCGCTTCATTTGGAGCACTTCATGCCATGAACCTATTTTTAAAAAGACCAGATCTTTTTAGTGGTGTTATTTCAATGAGTGGAGTATATGATTTAACAGAATATACTGATGGCTATTTCGATGAACAGGTTTATTTCAATTCCCCCATTCACTACATACCAAATCAACAAGATCACCATACGCTTGAACAAATGCGGAATGGAAAAATAATTATTGCATCGGGTAGTGGCAACCATGAGGACCCTGATGCGAATAGAAGATTTTCAGAAGTCTTGAACAGCAAATCAATTCAACACGATCTGGAGATCTGGGGCAATGATATCCATCACGATTGGCCTACCTGGAAAAAAATGCTTCCATATTTCATAGAAACTAAGTTTTAATACATTGATAATTAAGCACAATTCCTCGTTTGCTTAAACTTGATTCTCCATACAAAATCCACTGAATAAACTACCTTTACCACATGGATAAAAGGCTATTTTTATTGGATGCTTTTGCATTGATTTTTCGCGCCTACTATGCGCTGATAAGGAGTCCCCGTATCACCAGCAAAGGGAAAAACACCAATGCCCAATTTGGATTTACAAATGCATTGATCGATCTGCTAAATAAACAAAAGCCAAGTCATATTGCCATTTGCTTTGACACCGCTGCACCAACTGAGAGACATACTGATTTTGCTGATTACAAAGCCAATCGTCAAGAAGCACCTGAAGACCTGCTCGCATCATTGCCCGATATCAGAAAAATTATTGAGGGGTTCAATATACCACTCATCGAAACAGATGGATTTGAAGCAGATGACGTAATTGGCACACTCGCTAAACAAGCAGAAAAAGAAGGCTATGAAGTTTTCATGGTAACACCTGATAAAGACTATGGTCAACTTGTTTCTGAAAATATAAAAATTTATAAACCGCCTTATCAAGGTGGTGATTTTGAAATAATCGGTCCAAAAGAAGTTTGTGAAAAATGGAACATTAAAGAAGTATCACAAGTAATTGACATTCTCGCCATGATGGGTGATGCTGTTGACAATATTCCCGGCATACCTGGAGTAGGTGAAAAAACAGCAGCAAAATTATTGGCAGAATATGGAACAGTTGAAAATGTATTGGATCATGCAGATGAAATAAAAGGCGCTATCGGAGAAAAAGTAAAAAAAGGAAAAGACCTGGCGTTGATGAGTAAAAAGCTCGCAACAATTATCACTTCGGTACCAGTTCAATTTCATGAAGGCGACTTCATGGTAAAAGAGGTTAATAAAGATGCACTAAAAGAAATTTTCAGTGAACTTGAATTCAGGACCATTGGCAAAAGGATCCTTGGAGAAGACATTCCAATAGCAGGCCCAGCTGAAAAGACTGGAACAACTGTTCAAGGTGATTTATTTGGTGGTGGAACAACAGTTGCTGAGAGTTCTACAACATCACCTGAAGAAGATGATGCGACAACTATCACTGCGGATAAAAACATCAACAATACACCACATCAATATGAACTGGTTGATGATGATAAAAAAATAGACGATCTCATCAATTCACTTAAAAAAGAAAAAGAAATTTGTTTTGATACTGAAACAACCGGACTTGATGCTAATCTTGCTTCTATAGTTGGTATAAGCTTTTCCATTAAACCTGGCACAGCTTGCTATGTTCCTTGTTCAGATGATAAAAAAGCGACAATTGCACTCCTTGAAAAATTTAATGTGCTGTTCAGCGATCCATCCAAAACATGGATTGGACAAAATATAAAATATGATCTGTTGATCCTAAAAAATCATGGTTTCGATTTAGTGGGGAACATCTTCGACACCATGCTTGCACATTATGTTATTGAACCCGAGGGAAAAAGAAGCATGGACCTACTCAGTGCCAAGTACCTTGGATATGAACCTGTTCACATTGAAGAGTTGATCGGTAAAAAAGGAAAGAACCAAGGTAACATGCGTGATGTTGAAGTTGAGAAAGTAAAAGAATATGCAGGTGAAGATGCTGACATCACACTACAATTAAAAAATATTTTTGCTCCGCAGATAAAAACAAAAAATGTAGAAAAGGTTTTTGATGAAGTTGAAAACCCATTGGTGAAGGTGCTCGCTGATATGGAGTTTGAAGGAGTTAAGGTTGACACAGAATTTCTAAAAGAATATTCAAAAGAACTTGATAAGGAAGCTAAAATTGCAGAAGAGTCTGTTTATAAAATTGCCGGTGTACGATTCAACCTCGCTTCACCAAAGCAATTGGGAGAAGTATTGTTCGAAAAATTGATGCTTGATCCGAAAGCAAAAAAAACCAAAACAGGTCAGTATGCTACAGGTGAAGACGTATTAAAAAAACTGGCAAATCAATTCCCTATTGTATCTGATATATTGGCATTCAGGGAACTTACCAAATTGAAGTCAACCTATGTTGACTCACTTCCACTGCTGATCAATCCAAACACAGGTAGGGTACATACAAACTATGCACAGGCTGTTGCGGTAACAGGAAGACTTTCAAGTAACAACCCTAATCTTCAAAACATCCCTGTAAGAAGCGATAGGGGAAAAGAGATCAGAAAGGCATTTGTTCCAAGAGATAAAAACCATGTACTTATTTCCGCCGACTATTCTCAAATTGAACTTAGAATTGTAGCAGCAATAAGTGGTGATAAAAATATGTGCGAAGCCTTCAAGCTCGGAAAAGATATCCATACTGCAACAGCAGCTAAAGTATATGGTATCAGTGAAGAGGAAGTAACAAAAGAAATGCGTTACAAAGCAAAGAGTGTAAACTTTGGTATCATTTACGGACAAGGCGCTTTCGGATTAGCAGAGAACCTTGGCATCAGCAGAACTGAAGCAAAAACAATTATTGATAATTATAAAAAAGAATTCCCGGGCATAAATGAATACATGGAATCAACGATCAAGTTTGCACAACAAAATGGATATGTTGAAACCTTGATGAGAAGAAAAAGATGGTTGCGTGATATAAACTCATCCAATTTTACGGTACGTGGTTTTGCTGAAAGAAATGCGATCAACTCACCTATACAGGGAACAGCTGCAGACATGATCAAGCTTGCTATGATCAAGGTCCAACGAGCAATCAAAGAAAGTAAGCTTAAAAGCAAAATGATTCTTCAGGTACATGATGAATTGATATTCGACACGCTGAAAGAAGAAGTAGATGAAATGAAAAAACTGATACTCCAAAATATGCAAAGTGCCCTGCCATTACCAAATGATGTTCCCGTAGTAGCTGAAGCTGGTGCAGGCGACAACTGGCTTGAAGCACATTAATTTACAATGATGATCTAAGTATAGAATTTTTTAGCTTAAAAGAAATTTATGATCACAGGATTTTTTGCTTGGTGGTTCAAGCTTAGCGGATGGAAAATAAAAGGCGAAGTCCCATCAGACCTCAAAAAAGCCGTTGTTATAGCAGCTCCACATACTTCAAACTGGGACTTCCTTTACGCACTTGCTGTGTTCAACATTTTGAAACTTAAAGTGAACTACTTAGCAAAAAAAGAACTCTTTGCATTTCCACTTTCAATTATTCTAAAGGCAACAGGAGGAATACCTGTTGAAAGAAGTAAGAAACAAAACCTCACTGATGCACTGATCAGTAAGTTTAACAATAACAAAGAGTTACTCATTATGATACCCGCTGAAGGAACCAGGAAACTTGTTCCAAAATGGAAATCGGGTTTCTATTTCACTGCCCTTGGAGCAAACGTGCCTGTATTACCTGGCTATCTAGATTACGCTAAAAAAGAAGCTGGCTTTGGCGAGCCTATTTATCTTACCGGAAATCAAGAAATTGATATGGCTCGTTTCAAGGAATTTTATAAAGATAAAACTGGTAAAAATCCCGATCAATTCAGTGTTGATTCGATTAGGATCGAAAGCTAAATAAGATTAAATGAAACCTATAATAATTTATTGTTATGATGCGTGGTGTGGTTGGTGCTACGGATTTAGTCCTGTGATAAAATCACTTCACGAAAAATACAAAACGAAATTTGATTTTGAAACCATATCAGGTGGAATGATTCCCGTAGATGCAACTCAACATATTGGAAAAATTGCAGGCTATATTAAAGATGCATACAAAACAGTTGAGCAGATGACAGGCATCAAATTTGGGACTGATTTCCTTTGGCATATTAACAATCCTGATTTGAGTGATTGGCACCCAAATTCTGAAATGGCCGCAATTGCCATGTCCATTTTAAAAGATTTCAATCCTGATAGATCTATAGAGTTTGCTGCTGACTTACAATTTGCCCTATACTCAGAAGGAAGGGACCTTACCGATCCAGAAGCATACCGGCACCTGATTGAAAAATATGAATTTGACCCCAAGGTGTTTTACGAAAATCTAAAATCAGAAGAATACAAAGAAAAGGCATATTACGATTTTTCTCTTATCAAACAGCTCAATGTGAATGGATTTCCGACCCTTTTCATTCAGACAAGTGAATCCAAATTATACATGATAGCAAGAGGATACAGTGATCAAAAAAGTATAGAAAAAAGAATTGATGATATTATGGTTGAAAACAATATTCAGTAAAATCATCGTAACTTGCACCCTACAAACAATGTGGATATGGAATATAGCAATCTAATCTCAGTTACAGGTTTTTCTAGCCTTTTTGAACTTATCTCAACAAAATCAGATGGTGCAATTGTAAGGTCTTTGGATGATAACAGCACGAAATTTGTTTCAAACAGACTCCATCAGTTTTCTCATTTGGAATCAATTGAAGTCTTCACCGAAGACGACAATGTAAACATTGCCGAAATTTTCAAAACAATGGATGCAGCCGGAGTAGCAACTCCATCAGAAAAAGATAGCAAGGCAATATCTGAATATTTCAAAAAAGTATATCCTAAAATGGATTTTGAAAAAGTATACACTAGCGATATGAAGAAAATGATCCGCTGGTTCAATGCAATAAAAAAGAACAATATTGAGATCACGCTTACAGAAATGAATGAAGAAGAGAACGAGGAAAACTGATCATTCGTAATTCAACAATAATATGAAAAGACTCCTCTCATCAATATGAAAGGAGTCTTTTCAAGTTTAAAAGAACATGAAAATAATTTAACCATGAAATACAGTGCAGATATACAAAAGCTAAAACACCACTTCCTTCCAGAAAATTTTAAACTAACTGATTGGACAACACTGGAGCCATACTTTATAAAATTAAATGAAAGAGAAATTAAGTCAGTTGCTGATCTTGAACAATGGCTTAAAGATACAAGCGAAGTAGAAGCATTCATTAGTGAAGATGCTTGCTGGAGACAGGTTAGAATGACTTGCGATACCGAAAACAAAGAGTTGGAGGAAGCGTTCAACTTTTTCTACATGGAGATCCAGCCTAAGATTCAACCATATGCAGACTTACTTAATAAAAAATTGATCGATTGCCCTTTCATAAAAGAACTCGATCAGGAAAAATATTTTACTTACATCAGATCGGTTAAAAAAAGCATTGACCTATTCAGAGAATCAAACATTCCACTACAAGCCGAAATGAGCGTGTTGCAACAACAATATGGCGCGATTGCAGGAAAGATGATGATCGAACATGAAGGGCAAGAATATACTTTACAACAGGCTGGAAAATTTCTTGAAAGTGAAGACAGAAATATTCGTGAAACTGTATACAGAAAAATTGCAGAAAGAAGATTCGTTGATAAGGATGTGCTTAATGATCTTTTCACTAATCTGATTGAAAAAAGACATCAAATAGCCTTAAATACTGGTTTCAAAAATTATCGTGATTACAAATTTGCTGAAATGGGTCGTTTCGACTACACACCTGAAGCATGTTTTCAATTTCATGATGCAGTAAAAAAAGAAGTGCTCCCCCTTGTGAATCAAATTTATGATGAACAAAAAAAACGTCTTGGACTTGATGTTATGCGTCCTTGGGATACAGAAGCTGAACCTGCGGGCATCAATCCCCTTAGACCTTTTACAGACGGCAAAGATCTATTGAACAAAACAGTAAAATGTCTTGATGAATTAAATCCATTTTTTGGAGATTGCCTTAGAAAAATGAATGAATTAAATCACCTTGACCTAGATAGTCGAAAAGGTAAGGCTCCAGGTGGTTACAATATGCCATTGGCAGAAAGCGGCGCCCCATTCATTTTCATGAATGCTGCATCACAAATGTCGGACCTCACAACCATGGTACATGAAGGTGGTCACGCTATTCATTCGTTCCTTTCACATGAGCTCGAACTGACAGGATTCAAAGAATACCCAACTGAAATGGCTGAAGT
>Ga0078894_10001538_pt1 | contig 17259 bp, 17 predicted proteins | sample LauGreSu1BDMLBSD_2_FD_67506 | JGI IMG/M metagenome (GOLD analysis project Ga0078894, IMG submission 67506) | Freshwater lake microbial communities from Lake Michigan, USA - Su13.BD.MLB.SD (version 4) (version 4) | ecosystem: Environmental > Aquatic > Freshwater > Lake | place: Lake Michigan... | reverse complement strand
GTATTGGAGCAGATAGGAAAATTTGAAGCTGATGTATTAGCGATTCGAGTCGGTGGCATAAGAAGCATGGCTGCAATCAGTTCGGGAGCAGCGCCTGGACCAGAGTCCTCAACACTTAAATTGCTTTGGGCCAGAACTGTGAAGAACATCAATCGCTATTCAATTGAAATTCAATCAATTAATGGAGTTTTAAATGAGAATTCCGTTTCATCTGATGTCATTCATCGTTATTTCAGATCACGGGGCCATTCAATTGAGGGTGGCTCTGACGAAGTGATGAAATCAATTATTGCCGAGCGAGTTCTCGGCCTTCCAAGGTCAAGGTAGGTTGCAATGCCGGCAGTATTTACAGAAACCCAAATTGAACTAGCAAAAGTGGCGGCAGATATCACCGCGGATGGCCTAGTTCACCAGCGATCAGCGGTGAATGGCATTGAATTTGGAAACGATACGACAACAGCTTTACTCGAGGGATTTGGCTCACTCGGAATTTCTGAGGAGTGCGGTGGAGATGGTGGTTCACTTGTCGACCTAGTTGTTTTCGTTGAATCCTTATCGAGGACTATTGAACCAACGCAGATCTTCTATCACTATGCCGCATTACAAATTGCCCAATCCTCTGGGATGGATGTAAGAACGGCAATTGAACAAGGTGAAAAGTGGACTATCTCGTTCAGTGGCGACTTGAAGGCATATGTTCCATTCGCCAAAAGAAGTGACAAGATCATTGTTGTATCACCTGACGATTCTTCGGTGAGGCTTGTTTCAGGTGGAATTGGGAAAAGTCAAAATGCGATTGATCTCTCTTTGGAAATTGCTGAAGTAGATCTGTCCGGAAGCAGTTCCGAAGTAATCTCCATTTCAAAGGTCGATATTCAGCGAGGTAAATTGGTTCTTGCGGCGCACCTGGTTGGAGTGGCTCGAGGTTCTCTTAATTCCGCTGTCAGTTACGCCGGTCAACGTCAGCAGTTTGGCCAATTTATTGGCACCTTCCAAGGTGTGGCGCATCCACTTTCAGATGCATTTGTCGAATTGGAAGCAGCGTGGAGCCTCGTTCTGTATGCGGCTTGGGCTTTGGATCAAAAAACTAGTGATTCACTGATGGCAAGCCATTTGGCGGTTGCAAAATCAGGAGCGATGGCAATTGATGTCTGTGAGCGAGCACTCCAAGTCTTTGGCGGTATTGGTGTGACCTGGGAGGCGGATGCCCACCTATATATAAGGAGAGTTTTAGCTGTTACTGCGCTAATTGGGGGTCATTCAACCCAATTTCGACAGGCGGGTATTTGCGCTGTAAACATCTAGAACTTGACAACCATACGTACCAGTCGGTATGGTAGAGGTACGCGCAAAGGAGAAATGGCATGAAGTTTGGAATTATGAATTTGTTCCCTGCAGAGGGTGCGAATGACCACAAGGTATTGCAAGACACGTTAGAAGAAATTCAATTCGCCGATCAGCTTGGATTCGATTCAGCTTGGTTGGCCGAACACCATTTTTCTCGATACGGAATTTTAGGTAATCCGCTATTGATGGGCGCCGCAATAGCTTCGACAACAAAGAGAATTTCTATTGGAACCGCAGTTCTAGTACTTCCATTTCATGATCCAATTCGTCTTGCAGAAGATATTGCAACACTTGATGTTCTTTCAAACGGACGCTTGAAAGTAGGAATTGGCAGAGGGTATCAACCGTTGGAGTTCTCGGGATTCAACAGGATTGCTGAAGAGTCGCGGGATGTGTACAGCGAAGTAGTTCAGATTCTTCAAAAAGCATGGACAGAAGAAGGTTGGTCATTCGAAGGTAAACACTTCAACTACAAAGACATGACTGTGTACCCAAAGCCGACTAGTGCTGGCGGTCCGACGTTGCTCCATGCGACTGTTTCTCCTGATTCGTACCGTGATCGTGGATTGAAGGGCGAATCAATCATTACCTCACCGAACTTCACACCATTGCCGTTGATGCAAAAGAATTTCGATGTGTATCGGAACAGCCTGGTTGAAGGTGGTTTTGATCCCGCTGATTTTGAAATTCCTTTTATGCAACAGGTCTGGTGTGGGCATTCACGTGAAGACTTGGAGCGTGCTGCAACGGCAGCATTGACTTATTACCGGTCTTTAAACAAGGTAATCCCAGGTTCTGAAGAAGCAGTTGAGTCGGAAGCAAAGTATTACGATGCGGTTCGACGAAACATTGATCTTCTAACTCTTGATAAAGCGCTTACTCACGGTGGAAACTTTGGTTCAGTAAACCAAGTCGTTGACAATCTTGGAAAACTTCGAGATGTCCTGGGAGTAAATCACTACATCGGTTGGTTCCACATTCCTTCAATGGACCGAAAGATGGCAATGGATGCAATGGAGAATTTTGCCGCTGAGGTAATTCCACAGTTGCGTGAGAAGACCCCAGTTTCAACTTTGGCCTGATCAAACATCTACGCTTGCCTTGTGGCAGATTTTGAGATTTCTTCAACACAGTCTGGACCTGTGCGGATAATTGCTTGGAATCGTGAACAAAAGCGAAATGCCTTTACTTCAAATATGGCTAACAGCCTTAAGCAGGCCGTTCAAGAGGCAAGTGAGGACCCTGGAGTTGGAGTAATTCTCTTAGATCCAGGAGCTTCGATTTTTTCAGCTGGTTGGGATTTAGATGAATTGATTCAAACCCGTACTGAAGGGTCTGAGAAAAGTGATTTACTCATTGAATCCGGTCGGATGTGTTTGAGAGAAATTGCTGAATCTCCATGTTTTGTGGTTTCAGTTTGCCGAGGAGCAGCACTCGGATTCGGAATTTCGATTTTGGCGAATAGTGATTACGTTTTGGCGCAATCTTCTGCAAGATTTGCTTTGCCTGAACTGGATGCTGGAGTGATTCCGTCATCGGTTCTGGGCGACTTGATTGCAAAATATGGAATATCACGAGCGCTTAATTGGGCGATTCTCGGCAACATAAGTCACCCTGATGCATTGAATTCGGGTCTAGTCAATGTGCTGCTACCGGATGCTGAAATCGATTCTGAAATGGAACGAATCATTGTCCGATTTAACAAGATTGGAGCCCTAAATTTGCGGGCAACAGTTAAGTTAGCGCGTGAAATGTCCGTTTTGAATAGCGAAGAGATGACGCGTCACGGCGATAATTTTGCAAAGTTTGCTTTGGCGTCAACTGAGAATGGAACAGATTAACCGTGAATGAAAGTAGCGGAAATCTAAGTATCAAAGTCGGATTGTTTCTGGCATCCTATTTCCCAGTTGAGTCTTCTTTAGATATCGAATTGAATCGAATTACAGATCAAGCGCAGATGGCCGAGCGACTTGGATTTGATTCAATCTTTCTCGGTCACCACTACTTGTCGGCTGGTGCATTCCTGCAACCAATCCCCACTCTTTCATATCTTGCCGCGATTACAGAGCGAATTCATTTGGGCTTGGGAGTGCATTTAATTTCGCTGCAAAATCCATTGTTATTGGCGGAAGAACTGGCAACACTCAATGCTCTTTCAAAAGGCCGGCTCATTGCGGGTTTTGGAGCTGGCTATCGCGAAAAAGAATTCGCTGCATTTGGAATTCCGTTCTCCGAACGTTTTTCTCGGCTTGAGGAAGTTGTAAAGGTTTTTGAGGAATTGATCTCAGGTGGGCAATCAAATGCCTCTGGAAGTTTTGGTGAACTAAAAAATGCTTCGGTTCATCTGGCAAAAACAATTAATCCACCTCCAATTTGGCTTGGTGCCTTTGGTGAGATTGGAATCCGTCGCTGTGCAAGATTGGGGCTTCCATGGCTTGCAGGCCCAGAAGGCTCGGAGGAGTTGTTGTCTCAACGCATCGGCGTTTATCGAGCCGCCTCATCCAGTTTTTCGATACCTGCTCCTTCAGAGTTTCCTTTGGTCCGCGAAGTCTTTGTTGGAAACTCTGACGATGAGGCACTCGCATTTGCCCGCCCGTATCTGGAAAAGCAATATTCTGATTACAAGTCTTGGGATCACGGGCTGTCAATCGATGAGTTGATACTGCGTGACGCAGTAATTGGCAGCCCAGAAACTGTTGCTAAGCGCCTAAATCGGTATCGTGAAATCGGATTTACGTCAGTAATTGTCCGTTCAGAATGGCCAGGAATGCCTGTCGAGCGCATAAATAGTTCAATAGAGCTGTTAGGGAGTGAAGTTTTCCCGTTGTTGTGTTAGTTTCCCCTTCAAAGCAGTGCGAGTCGGAATTTGCATAATTAGGTGCTGGATTGAGGCGGAAGATGGTCAAGGGGCAACAGAGTGATGTGGTTGGTCAGACCGATACTCGAGATCAATTGATTCATGCAGCATTGGTCCTTTTCGATACAAATGGTTACCCTCGAACTTCGGTTGAAGACATTGTCGCAAAAGCAAAGGTGACCAAAGGGGCTTTTTACCACCACTTTGGTTCTAAAGAAGAGGTTCTTGAGATAATTCATAATGTCTATGTTGAGAGTCAAATTGAATTGTGCACAAGAATTATCTCGGAGGATATGAACCCACGCGAAAAACTACGCGAGCTTGCTAGAGCCACGATTACTAACTTGAATCAATACCGTGCGCATGTTTCTGTATATATGCAAGATAGAAGGTTTCTGACAGATCAACGTAAAAAGAATGTGCTTGAAAAGCGAAGTGAAATAGACAAACTGTTTAACTCGATAATTGAAGATGGTGTTCGGAGCGGATATTTCCGCACAGATGTGTCTCCAAAACTGATTACTTTCGGCATAATCGGAATGTACGCATGGGTAATTAACTGGTGGAAGCCGTCAGGGTCACTCTCGCTGGAACAAATCGCCGATCAATACGTGGATGTTTTGCTAGACGGTCTGAATAAGAAATAGTTTTGGATCGTGAACTACAACAGCACTGTTCAGTTAGAAAAGTGGTCCATAACCAACCCTGAAAAATCGGCGATTGTCTTCGAAGACAGGGACATGAGCTATTCGGAGTTGAACAAACGAGTAAATGCATCGGCTCGTTGCCTTGTTAAACATGGCATAGAAAAAGGTGATCGCATCGCCATACTTGGCATGAATAGCGATGAGTATGTGATTGCCTGTCTAGCCATTTCAAGAATCGGTGCGGTAGCAGTACTTTTGAATTATCGACTCGCTGTTGAGGAGCTGAAATATCTAGTTGATGACTCTGAGCCAGTAGCGCTCATGGTGGATAGCGATTTTCTAGAAATTGCAAAGGATCTTGAGGCGAGTATTAATGAATTGAAGTTATCGTGCATCCTGTACGCAGATACGCAGTTGGATAATTCGCTTTCTGCTCTGAGGTCTCCATTCAGTGACGAAAAAGTTGAACCTGCTTATATGGATCAAAACTCGTTGGAACGCATTTTGTACACCTCGGGCACAACCAGCAGGCCAAAGGGGGTAATGCTTTCGCATGGAAATTCGTGGTGGAATCTGGTGACGCAAATCCTCGCCGGTTGTAATTCCCCTGATGAAAAAACGCTAGTTTTTGCTCCTCTGTACCACATTGGCGCACAGGAATTACCGGGAATGCGCATTTTTGGAGTTGGCGGGCAAATGGTTGTTATGCGCCGATTTGATGCAGAAAGCGTGTTAAAGGCTGTAAGCACGTATTCGATAACTGGAATGGTCATGGTTTCCACGATGGTGCATATTATGCGTGACCTTCCGAATCGACTTTCATATGACACTTCGTCATTAACTTGGTTGGTTTTTGGTCAGGTTCCAGAAAATATGCTTGAGGATATTCGCGCAATTTTTCCGAATGCCTCGCTAAAGAATTCATATGGATTAACCGAAAGTTGCAGCACAGTCACAACAATTGACGACGCGTATCAAAGACGGTACCCAACTTCACCAGGGCGTGTCGTTCCTAGCCTTGATCTTAGAATTGTTGATGAAAATGGGAATGAAGTGGCAAGAGGTGAACTTGGTGAGGTTGTTGTTAAAGGCCCAAAGACGATGTTGGGTTACTGGCGGAATCCGTTAGCTACTGCGGAGGTTCTTCGAGATGGCTGGCTGTACACCGGAGACGTGGGATACCTAGACACGAATGATTTGCTGTACGTAGTCGACCGCAAGAAAGACATGATTCGTACTGGTGGGGAGAATGTGGCCAGCCAAGAAGTTGAGCGCGTGATATACGAATTGGAATGGGTGGCCGAAGTTGCTGTGGTGGGGGTTCGTGATGAAAAGTGGGGCGAGAGAATTAGGGCAGTAGTTGTTCCCAGGGAAGGCGTAACACCATCCCAGGGTCAGATAGTTCAGCACTGCAAAGAGAAACTCGCCTCGTTTAAGGTGCCAAAAGAAGTTCTTTTCAGATCTGAACTGCCTCGAAATCCCTCAGGAAAGGTACTCAAGCGAGACCTCAGATAGGGATCTGAGTCTCCACCAGCGCTGATTTTTCACCATACCGACTGGGTGGTATGGTGTCCTACAGGGGACAGTTAGTGGGGAAACATGAGTAAATTGCTTGAAAATGATCGAGAATCGATTCTTGACGTTAGTGATTTGACGATTACCCATCAGGTCAGACGTGATTCCGGCAAAAAAACTTCATTCGATGCAGTTCACAATGTTTCTTTGAAAGTTTTCCCAGGTGAAATCGTTGGACTTGTAGGGGAATCTGGTTCAGGGAAAACATCTCTTTCGTTAGCGGTATGTGCATTAGGCAAAGTAACTCAAGGCAAAATAACTGTTGCCGGACTTGACCTAACATCGCTGAAAGGCCGAGAGTTACGGGCGGCGAGGGCAAATGTCCAGATGGTCTTCCAAGATCCGCACTCTTCTCTAGACCCAAGACAGCGAATTGGCGATGGTCTAAGGGAACTGAGGAATCTACATTCCGAAAGAGTTGGTGAGATTACAGACGAGGAATTACTGAGCAAGGTCGGACTAAATTCCGGCATTCTTAGTCGCTTACCGAATCAGATCAGTGGCGGACAGGCTCAACGGGTTTCAATAGTCAGAGCAATGATGCTCAATCCGTCATTGCTCGTTGCTGATGAACCAACTTCCGGTTTAGATGCGACTGTCCAAGCGCAAATAATTGAACTTTTCCGCTCATTCAGAAACGAAATGGGGCTGTCTATTCTGTTTGTAAGTCACAACCTTGCAGTTGTACGCGAATTGTGCGACCGAGCGTATGTGATGAAAAGCGGAATTATTGTTGAAGATGGGGAACCGGCTTCGCTGTTTGAAAATCCTGTACATGAGTACACAAAAATGCTCGTTTCAGCTGTCCCAGGAAAATCGGCTGAATTAGCAAAAGGTACACGATGAAACTGTTCAGATATTCACTAAAGAAAATACTGGGTGGATTGGTGACACTGTTGCTGGCTGCCACCCTTAGTTTTTTCATTTCGCGATTGGCGGGTGACCCAACTATCCAAATGCTGGGGCTTTCTGCAACGCCTGAGCAGATCGCTGAACTCAAGGCACAACTCGGTTTTGATAAGCCAATCTTGACTCAGTATTCAACTTTCATTGGCGACATCGTGCAGTTTGATTTAGGAAACTCTCTTTACGCTGGTCAATCGAATATTTCTTTAATTCAATCGAGAATTTGGGCTTCGGTCCAATTGACCACACTTGCTGTTGCGTTAGGTGTTTTGCTGGGAATTCCTATGGGCGTTTATGCGGCTGCGCGTGAAGGGAAAATTGTTGACAGAGTAATTTCTGCGCTTGCAATAGTCGGGCAATCCATACCTGTGTTTTGGTTGGGTTTAATGCTGGTACTGTTTTTCGCGATAAAGCTTTCGTGGCTACCGGCAGGTCTTGCAGGGGGGTGGCAAAATTTGGTTTTGCCAACAGTAACTCTTGCAACAATTCCATTGGCTCGAGTTGCTCGTTTAACTCGAGCAGCGATGACAAATACACTTGAAGATCAATACATAATCGCTGCAAAGGCTCGTGGTTTAAGTAGAAAACGAGTGCTGTTTGTACATGCTCTAAAGAATGCTTCTCTACCGGTCGTTACTCTTATCGGGCTTCAAATTGGTACGTTGCTTTCGGGTGCAATAACGGTTGAGACTGTATTCGCTTGGCCCGGATTGGGCACGCTTGCTACACAAGCAGTTAGAAGTCGAGACATAACACTGGTGCAAGCAATGGTTGTGTTTGGTGCAGCAGCATTTATCGTTATAAACCTTCTGGTTGACCTGTTGTATGGATTCTTGGATCCACGAGTGAAGGATTCACAGAACAAATGAAAAGCAAGTTTCGTTCATTTCTGTCATTAACTCTCTGGAACAAAGTTTTGCTTACTTCTGGACTGCTGCTCGTCTTAACTGCAATTTTTGGTCAATTTCTTCCAGTTGCAGACCCCAATGAGCAGTCGTTGGATTATGGGCTTCTACCTCCTTTCTTCCTAGAAGGAGGAACGAGCAAACATCTTTTAGGGACGGACCTACTTGGTCGCGATCTTTTTGCAAGATTGATATATGGAACTCGAATGACGGTTTTGATTGCCGTTTCAGCAGTGTTCCTTGGTGCGATTTTTGGAACTTTATTGGGAGTAATCGCGGGATTCAAAGGGGGGAAGATTGATGCAGTTATTTCTAGAATCACTGAAGCCCAGTTGGCACTCCCATTTATCTTGCTTGCAATTTCGGTAATCGTTTCTCGCGGTCAGTCGCTAAGCACACTCATAATCGTTCTTGCGATAGTTGGTTGGGCGCAGTATGTGCGAATCATCCGAGCCGAGACCCTTTCGATCAGAGAACGCGGATTTGTTACCGGTTTGAGGGTCGGTGGTATTTCTGACATTCGAATTATTTTTTTCCATATCTTGCCAAACGTATTTGGAACAGTTTTGTCATTGGCGACATTGGAAATAGGAACCATGATTCTCGCTGAATCAGCTTTAAGTTTTTTGGGTCTTGGCGTTCCTGCACCAAGTGTCAGTTGGGGAGCTGATCTTGCTAGTGGGAAGGACTTCATAGATATGGCTTGGTGGCTCGTGACATTTCCCGGTATCGCAATTGTCCTAACTGTGCTTTTTGTGAATGCTGCAGGAGATGCATTACGAACGCATTTTGATTTACGAAAGCGGATGTTCTGAGATGATTGAAGAAATAGTAAAAATCTCAGATTTATGCGTTGAAGCACGAAGCCAAGCCGAGACAATCCGAGCCGTAAATTCAGTCAGCCTCAATGTGTTGAAGGGCGAAGTACTAGGTCTAATCGGTGAGTCGGGAAGCGGAAAGACCACCTTGATTCGATCAATTCTGGATTTGCACGAGCGAAACGTTTCAATTGTTCACGGTGAAGTGTTTTTCAACAATGAGTTAGTTCTGGACACATCTAAGAATGTGAACAAACTTGCTTCATTACGTGGAAAACATGTGGGCATGGTTTTCCAGTCTCCAAGGGCATCATTGAATCCATTAATGACAATCGGCGCACTTTTAGATGAAGTACTCAGGAAGTACGGTGGAGACAAGTCCAAAGCAGACAGAAAAAAGCAGGCAGTTGAAATTCTGAATGAAATGGGACTGGATGGTGCGCGAGTGTACCGATCGTACCCTCATCAACTTTCGGGCGGCATGTGCCAGCGAGCGGCAATTGCACTTGCAATCGCAACTAAACCAGAGTTGATTATTGCTGATGAGTGCACGTCCGCTTTAGACGTGACGACACAGGCTGAAGTGATTACAACGCTAAAGAAATTAAAATCTGACTACTCAACAACACTTATCTTTGTCACACACGACATTCTTTTGGCAAGCGAACTTTGTGATCGCTTGATTGTGATGCAATCAGGGAATGTGGTCGAAGTTGGGGAAACCAAAGAACTACTGAGAAATCCTCAAAATCCATATACCAAGGCATTGATTTCATCGGTTCCAAGATGGAAGTAGAGATTTCAAACGAACTTCAAGGCAATATTGCCTTCGATCTGTATCTCAGATCCCGTGAAGATCCAAATCGAATTGGAATCATCTACGAAGATGGCAAACACTTGACCTTTGGCGAGTGGGAATCTCGAGCAGGTAAATGCGCTTCAATATTATTGAATGACCTAAATCTAAAAAAGGGCGATCGTGTAGCTCTATACCTTCAAAACAGTCTTGACCTTGTTTGTCTGCTATTCGGTTGCTGGAAAACTGGGATAGTTCCAGTCACGCTTTCAATTATGTATAACGCTGAAGAACTTGCTTCGGCCTTGGAAAAGACGGCACCGAAGGCTATTTTTGCCAACGCCAAACATCATGGGAATGTGATTAATGGAGTGTCGGGTAGCAAACTTAGAAGTGCAGTGCAGGTTGTCGTGCTGGATGCAGATAGTTCACAAAAGCATGACGGTGTGTTTATTGACTTCACGGAGTTGATGAAAACTGCTGAAGTTTTTTCGGCATTAGAGATTCCAACTAAAGAAGACGAAGGAACCATTCTGTTCACAGGTGGAACTACGGGATTGCCAAAGGCAGTTACCGTTACACATTCGGGCACGCGGCAGTCTTTAAAGACTTTGGCTCGAGCATCAAAAAGAGGAGTTGAACCTCCGTATCCATTGGTAGACGATGGCGTGAGTCCAAATCTGCTGGCTCTTCCACTCTTCCACTCCGGTGGCCAGCAAGCACTGCTCTTCGCGCTGTTTGTAGGAAGAGCGATCGTACTAATGGAGCGATTTAGATTAGATGCTCTAGAACGGTTAGTTGCAGAGCACAAGATTGACAACTTATTTTTGATGCCAACAATGCTCTATGACATTGTCCATTCAAAAAGTCATATTTCCTTAGATTCAGTTAAGGGTGTGCTCATCGCAGGACAGGCATTAGACCCGGGTTTGAAACAACAGTTTGAATCAACCTGGAATATCCCAATATTTTCCAACTATGGCTCAACTGAAATAGGACACGTTGCTGGATGGACTTCATCTGACTTGAAAGCTGGACGTTGGAAAGCTGGACCAGTAGGCAGAGTTTATGAAGACGTTTCGATTGAAATCCGCGATGAGAGTGGATGTGTGCTTCCCGACGGTGAAGAGGGTGAGATTTGGGTTAAGGCCTCATTGTCTAAGGGTTACATTGACGAGACTTCGTCCGAAGACAAACGTCTGAATTTCGATGGGTGGGTTGGCTCCGGTGATGTGGGTTATGTCGAAGGTAATCGCTTCCTGTATCTAGTTGGCAGGAAAAGGGACATGATCAAGACCGGTGGATTTCAGATATGGCCACAGGAAATTGAGCAGGTGCTCAGGACTCATCCTGAAGTATCTGACATTGCCATTGTTGGAGTAGATGATCCAAGGATGGGCGAAATACCAAAAGCCTTTGTGGTCGTATCCGAAAATTCTGTATCAGATTTATCCGATTTGGAACAGGATTTGATCAGTTTTTGTCGCGAAAAGTTAGCGCATTATAAGTGCATTAGAGAGGTTGAGTTTCTCGACGAGCTTCCACGATCTGAAGCTGGAAAAGTTCAGCGTGGAGAGCTTGTTGCAAGATCTACAAAAAAATGACCATAGGAGAATGTTATGAAGAAAAGTGAATATGAATTGCTCGCAAGCCAGTGGGACGACGAGGCAATGGAAACCGATGAAGCCGTCTTGAAAAGTTTGGTGCTTTATGAAAAGGACCCATCAATTTCTGCGGCATATATATCTTTCAATTCTCCAGAGACACTAAATGCGATTCCAGTTGCAGCTTTAGAAATAGTTGGCGATTATGTTCGTGAAGCTGAGGCTGACGATGAAGTGAAAACGATCATCTTCCGAGGAATTGGACCGTGTTTTGGAACTGGGGCAGATGCTAAAGAGCTAGGCCATTACATCGGGTACAAAACTCCAAAGCCTGGCGAAAAGCCGTACAAGCCATCCCAACACAACCGAATGTTGCCAGACAGAAATATTGTGATGGGAGCATTTACCGCATCAGTTCAAAACTGTCTGAAAGTAACAATTTGCCAAGTCCATAGTTATTGCTATGGCGGTCATATGCAGATTGCGCTTGCTGCAGACATGGTGATTGCTTCGGACGACGCACTATTTACTCATCCAGCATTTAGGTATTTGGGTGCTGGACCGCAAGATATGTGGGCATGGGTTGAGAACCTGGGAATAAAGAAAATGAAAGAAATCATGTTCACGATGCGAGCACTTGGAGCCGAGGAGGCCGAAAAGGCTGGACTCGTTAACAAAGTTGTGGCAAAGGAGGACTTGGATGGCTGGGTTCGAGATTACGCCCAAGCGGTTTCCATGATGCCTTTAGACGGAATAATGATTGGTAAATCCCTTATGCGGCTAATGATGGAAGCTCGCGGAAAAGGGGTTGGAGAAATTATTGCATGGGCGGGCCATGGTTGGGCAACAAACTTGAAACTCGAAGAAGGAGAGTTCAATTTTGTACGCGAGCGAATGGTTAAAGGTCTCAGTAAAACACTTCATGACAGAGATATGAAGGTCGCTCCATTCTTTAGGCTTGGTGAAACCAGAGAAGGATAATTGGTGACACAATGAAATTTGGAATTCTCGCCTCTCATCAGTATCCGCAGTCGGAGAATCTTCGAGAAAGCCTGAGAGATCTATTCTCGCTCGTTGAATATGCAGCGGAGTTGCAGTATGACTCGGTGTTCGCAATTCATCATTACGTTGCAAATCTCCAGACTCCTCAAGTGATTTCCATGACTGGCGCGTTACTGAGGTATAGCGGAAATATGAGTGTGGGAACTGCAATTCTCTTACTTCCATTCTTGCATCCTGTTCATGTTGCAGAGGAGTACGCAACGCTGGATCATCTTGCTGATGGGAAATTGATCCTCGGAGTTGGCGCGGGATACAGGGACGTTGAGTTTGATGCGTTTTCGCTCAACAAGCGTGAACGCGGTTCGCGATTGAATGAGTCAATTGAGGTGATCAGAAAGCTCTGGACTGGAGAACCGGTTTATCATCAAGGGAAATACTTCACACTTGATGGTCAGAAAATAAGCGTTAAACCCTTGCAAAAGAATGGTCCGCCAATTTGGGTGGGCGCTGGCGCATTCCCTGCAATAGAACGAGCGGCTCGTATAGGAGATGCCTGGCTGGCCCCCGGAAACCCACCGACGGAGGGATGGTTCGATGAAGCTATTTCTCGATACAACGCATCACTGAATGAATCCGGTAGAACAAATCAAGTAACGGATCGGCCAGTAATTGTTGAGCTCTATTGTGCTGCGACAGATGAATTGGCGCGCGAACAAGCGTTGCCCTATGTGAAGGACGAGTACTTTACATATTCAGATTACAAACAGTTGTCATGGCAGAAATCACGCTTTGACTACCTGTGGGAAAAAGTCTTTCTTGTTGGTTCTCCAGAAACAATTGCTCAAAAGGTACACGACCTAGCAAAACTTGGCTTCAATCAGGTGATCTTTCGACCATTTTGGATTGGAATGCCTATGTCACTTTCGCGAGAAAGCATTCGGTTGGTAGCTACCGAGGTTCGCCCGCTTCTAGATGGTAGGTGTTAAATGGAAAACAAAAGCAGAAAAAAAATAAGTGCAGGATCTATTCATCACGTAACCATTGGCGTAACAAATCTAGAAACATCAATCTACTTCTACAGCGAGGGTCTCGGCTTGAGGAAGACGCTAGATACTGTTGTTGGTGGAACATCCTTTGAGCGCTTACTGAGATTGCCAAATGGTTCGACTGCACGCACTGTGTTTTTGCAAGGTGAGGCACGTTTAGGCCAGGTGGAACTTGTTGAATGGCGAACAAATGAGAAACTGAAAGCAAATCCAAAGAGACCTGGTTCAATCGGCCCCTGCGTCCTGTCTTTTTCTGTCTCAGCAGACGAATTTGATCCTATTTTGGTCCAGTTGAAAGAAGCAGGTGCTGTTTTTTGGGATGAACCGGTCGTCTCGGTTCTTGAGGGGTACGGAGAAATTACCGCGAGCATTGTTGAAGACCCAGATGGGAATGCAATTGAGATAGTCCGCCTTCCTTCGGATGAAGAGGTGGCTCAATTTAGAAGCAAAGATGCAATTAGAAAATAGCGGGGAGTTGACATGACAAATCAATCACAGCAAATAGAACCTCCTGAAGTTGGATTTTGGAAGGTGGCCCCAAAACGGGGAAACTTACTTGGAATTCTTGATCCAACTGGTGAGCAATTAACTTTTGATGAACTATTCGGAAGAATTAATCAAGTTTCGCATTATTTTAGGCACATAGGTCTAAAAATGGGCGACACAATCGCAGTCATCGGACGAAACCGGATCGACACGATGTCGGTGCATTTGGCGGCGATGCAGAGTGGGCTGTATTACACACCGATTAATTATCATTCTGTTGCTTCGGAAATTGAATACATATTGCGCGATTCTGAAACATCGTTGGTGCTGTTTCATCCCGATTTTGCAGATTCAGTACTCCTGGCTTGTGAGTCTGCAGGGATTACAGAAAGCAATAGGGTCGCGTTGGGCGAATTTGTTGGGCACAATTCGCTTCAGGACCTAATCTCAGAATTTTCTACAGAATTGCCAACTGAACGTTTTGGTGGTTCAGTTTTGCAATACACGTCAGGTACAACAGGTCGTCCTAAAGGTGTAAGGAGAAAAATTGCTGGAATAGACGCGGATGAAGCCGCAGCTTCACTTCGTTGGGTGCTTGAAATGTATGGAATTGATGCTTCAAAACCAGGCACAATGCTTACCACTACGCCCATCTATCACTCTTCTGGTTTAAATATCACAACCCTCGCAATGCACTTTGGCGTTTCAATAATTTTGATGGACAAGTGGACTCCCGAATTGATGCTTGAGCTGATCGAAAAGCACAAAGTCAATATGACAATTGTTGTTCCGACACAATTTGTTCGTTTGCTCAAACTTGATGAGAAAATTCGAGATGGATTCGACGTTTCATCCATGGAATGGGTGATACATGGTGCTGCTCCGTGTGCACCGGAAGTAAAAAGGCAGATGATTGAGTGGTGGGGACCGACAATATTTGAGTATTACGGGTCAACGGAAGTTGGTGGCACATTTGTTAACTCTCAGGATTGGCTAATGAAGCCGGGAACAGTTGGGAAACCTGGTCCCGTAACTAAGTTGCGCATTCTCGATGACGAAGGAAACGAATTGCCTTGCGGGACTGTGGGGAAGGTGTACATGCGTCAAGGGAATGATCAGGCCGAGTACTTAAATGACTCTGAAAAGACCATTGCATCGCGGTGTGGTGACTTGATGACAGTGGGTGACTTGGGTTGGGTGGATGAGGATGGATACTTGTTCCTTGCAGGCAGATCAAGCGAAGTGATCATTGTGGGTGGAGCAAACGTATATCCAGCCGAGATTGAAAACGTCATTTTAAGTCACCCTGAAGTTGCGGATGTCTGTGTTGTGGGAATACCTAATGAAGAATATGGCGAGGAGATCTTTGCTGCGGTTGTGCCAAGAAACGGATTGATATTGGGCAATAGCGATTCCTCGCTGAAAGTTATTGAAGAAATTCAAGCAATGTGTAGTGAGCACCTTGCAAAATTCAAGCGACCAAGGAGAATTGAGTTGAGAAACGAAATTCCAAGAGATCCAAATGGCAAAATGTATAGAAAAAAGGTTAGAGATCCATTTTGGGCGAATTTAGATCGTTCAATATGAGCGAGTATTCAAATGACTTCGCGCATATTCTTACCACCACGCGTTCTGTGCGGAAGCGATTGGATTTTGCTAGAGAAGTGAATGTATCGATCGTTGATGAATGCTTGAGTATGGCACTTCAAGCTCCAACCGGTGGTCACGCCGAGGACTGGCGTTGGATCGTGGTTTCGGATATCGAGATGAAGAAGAAACTTGGACAAGTTTATTTAGACAATTTCATAAAATATGTGCGAACTCCAATGTTGAGTTCAGGGCCATCAAATGAACTTGTAAAAGGAAGACTTGGTGGCGTCAAATCTGGAGAAGTTGATTCTCGAACCGCACGCATGCTCGAGGGTGCTGAGTATCTCGCGGAGAATATTCATCTCAGTCCGTTTCTTGTAATCCCGTGTGCTTCTCGTCCGAATCCGGAATTCGGAGGCAACGGTACTATTTCAGCTGTATACGGATCGATTTATCCTGCTGTATGGTCATTTCAACTTGCGCTTCGATCTAAGGGTTTGGGTTCAGTAATAACTTCCTTGCATCTTCACTCTGCAGAGGAAGTAGCCAAGTTGCTTTCGATACCCGAAGGTATTACGCAAGTTGCGATGCTTCCTGTCGCGTACACCATAGGTACGGATTTTAAAGTGGCTGCTCGAAAGAGTGTTGATGAAGTTCGTTTTATGAATAAGTGGTCACAATGAAAATCATTTCAGATATTGATGAGGTTCTTACGACCACGCGTACAGTCCGGAAGAGGTTGGACTTCTCTAGAAAGATTCCAGCCGAACTGATCGAAGAATGCTTGGTGATGGCTCAACAGGCTTCAGTGGGTTCAAATAAAGAAGACTGGAAGTTCGTGGTGGTGACAAATGATGACGTGAAAAAGCAAATCGCCTTGCTGTATCAGCAAGTCTGGGATGAAACTGTTGCAGGCCCTTTATCTTCTGGAGAATCCGCCACTGTTGAACGACTGTCGCCTTCGGTTCGCAAAAGTGAAGAGGAGCAAAATCGCCAAGGGCGAATTCTTGATGGTGTCAAATACCTAGTTGATAATCTTGAACATGTTCCGGCAATTTTGTTTGCCTGTTCGAGTGCTCCGGTACCGCGAAGAGCACTTGGTGGAGCTGCATCTGGGTATTACGGCTCTATTTTTCCATTCGTATGGTCTTTTCAGCTGGCACTGCGCTCACGCGGGATGGGATCTGTGCTGGCAACGGCAATTGCCCATAAAGCTGCAGAAGTAGCGGCACTATTGAAGCTTCCCGATGGATGCAATGTCATAACCATGGTCCCATTTGGTTATTCGTTGGGAACCGATTTCTCGAAAGGTGCGCGCATGCCCATCTCATCCATATATAGGTGGGAATGCTGGGAGAAGCCGTAGTTTGCTGTCTTGACATTCATACCGACGAGTCGGTATGGTTTCGCAGGGGTAATAACTTAAATAGGGGGTATTTAATGTCACATTCATCACTTCGGTCGAAGAAATTCGCCCGAGTCATTGTAGGAGTTGTTTTAGCAACAGGTGTATTGGCCTCTGCTACCACGGCATCTGCGACTCAGAAAATCACTGGTAAAAAGTCGGACACATTGGGGATTGTTGCTGCTGTGGAGCCAGCAAGTATGAATCCAGTGAAGCAAGCCAACAGCTTTGGAAACTTCTGGGAACAAGTCCAGGAACCAATTGTAAAATTGAGC
>Ga0078894_10001535_pt1 | contig 17263 bp, 13 predicted proteins | sample LauGreSu1BDMLBSD_2_FD_67506 | JGI IMG/M metagenome (GOLD analysis project Ga0078894, IMG submission 67506) | Freshwater lake microbial communities from Lake Michigan, USA - Su13.BD.MLB.SD (version 4) (version 4) | ecosystem: Environmental > Aquatic > Freshwater > Lake | place: Lake Michigan... | reverse complement strand
GCGCGCCTACGAGATCAACTCCAAGGCCATCTCTGCGGTGGACGGCATGCTGCGCTACCTGAACAACAACATGTAAGGCCCGCCATGCGCACCCTCCCCTTGCTCTCCCGCCCGGCCGCGAAAGCGGGCGTGCGCCTTGCGGCCTTGGCCCTGCTGCTGGCCAGCGTCGGGCAGATCACTGGCTGCGCCACCTCGGCGCCGCCGCAGCTGACGCACTCGAGCGATTTCGGGCCGGTGTATCCGCCCGCCGCCGAAGAAGCGCGCGTGCCCACGGGCGCCATCTACAACGGCCGCCAGAGCGACCAATGGTTCGGCCGCGGCCGCAACCTGCGCGTGGGCGACATCGTCACGGTCTTGCTCGACGAAGCCACCCAGGGCGAGCGCACCCAAAGTGCCAACCTCAGCCGCAAGGGCACCAACGACGTGGTCACCTCGGGCCTGACCCAGAAGCTGTCGAATGCCAGCAAACTCCTGGGCGGCATCAACCTCAACAGCGCCGAAATCACCAGCAGCGGCTCGGGCGATATTGGCCAGGGCGCCTCCCTCAAGGGCGAGATCTCGGTCACCGTGGTCGACGTGCTGGCCAACGGCAACCTCGTGGTGCGCGGCGAAAAGCAGATGGCCCTGAGCGAAGGCACCGAAGTGATTCAGGTCAGCGGCATCATCCGCCCGGACGACATCTCGCGGAACAACACCGTGCTCTCCCGGCGCCTGACCAACGCGCAGTTCATCTACCGCGGCACGGGCGACATCGCCAATGCCAGCCGCGCCGGCTGGGGCACCCGCGCCCTGCTCAATTTCTGGCCCTTCTAACCCACCATGCACGCCATGAAATCCGCCCTGCTCGCCCTGGTCCTGCTCCTGGGTGCCAGCGCCCCCGCCTGGGCCGACCGGGTCAAGGACCTGGCCTCGGCCGCCGCCGTTCGCCCCAACCAATTGATCGGCTACGGCCTGGTGGTGGGCCTGCAAGGCACGGGTGACGGCACCGACGTCTCCTTCACCGTTCAGAGCCTGCGCGCCATGCTCGGCCGAATGGGTCTGAGCATCGACGGCCCGCTGTCCGACTTCGAAACCGGCACCGCCACCCAGCGTCTGGACGTCAAGAACGTCGCCGCTGTGATGGTCACCGCCGAACTTCCCGGCTTTGCCAAACCCGGCCAGCGCATTGACGTCAACGTCGCCGCCATCGGCAAGGCCACCAACCTGCGCGGCGGCAACCTCTTGCTGTCCAGCCTGCGCGGCGTGGACGGCGAGATCTACGCCCTGGCCCAGGGCGCACTCACCGCCACCGGCATCGACGAATCTGCCGCTGGCTCCAAGATCACCATTGGCGTGCCCACCTCGGCGCGCATCCCCAGTGGCGCCATCGTCGAGCGGTCTGTCAACACGCCCTTCGACAAGTCCGACCACATCGTGATGAATGTGCGCCAGCAGGACTTCACCACCACCACCGCCATCGTCAACGCCATCAACCAACGCTTCGGCGACGGCATGGCGCGGGCCATCGACGGCATGTCTCTGGCCATCCGCGCCCCCGAGAACCTCTCGCAGCGTGTGGCGTTCATGAGCATGGTGGAGAACCTGGAGGTCACCCCCGGCGAACCCGCCGCGCGCGTGGTCGTCAATGCCCGAACCGGCACTGTCGTCATCAGCCGCAACGTGCGGGTGAGCGCCGCCGCCGTCTCGCACGGCACCATCTCGGTGGCCATCACCGCCACCAACGAGGTGTCGCAGCCCAATGCGCTCGCGGAGGGACAGACCACCCCGGTGCAGAACGCCGCCATCGCGGTGGAAGAACAAAAACGCCCGATGTTCCTGTTCCAGCCGGGCGTCGACCTGCGCCAGATCGTGGACGCGGTAAACCAGATCGGCGCGACTCCCTCGGCCCTGATTGCCATCCTGGAAGCGCTCAAGAGCTCTGGCAGCCTGCGCGCCGAGCTGGTGATCATCTAAGGCCCACCCCAAGCCTGACTTGCCCCTCATGAGCGACCTCACGCCCACCTCCGGCTACCTCGACTTTGCCAGTCTGACCGCTTTGCGCGGCCAGGCGGCAGGGGGCGAGCGCCAGGCGCTGCGCAAGGCCGCCGAACAATTCGAGGCGCACTTCCTGCAGGAAACGCTCAAGGCGATGCGACAGACCATCGTCAAAAGCGAGCTGACCGAGAGCGACTCGGCCGACCTGTACGAAGACCTCATGGACAAGGAAGTCGCCCAGAAGATGACCCGTCGTGGCGGCGTAGGCCTGGCCGACATGCTCGAGCGCCAGCTGATCCAGCGTCAGGCCCAAACCCTGCCCAGCACCGAAGACGCGCTCAAGGCGCGCGCCTTCCCGCTGAACCCGGCCTCGCCCGCCCTGCCGATGAGCGCACCGGCCCCGGCGGCCGCCCTGCCCTTGCAGCGCGCCAAGGTGGGCTACGACCTGCCCCTGACCGCGCCGGCCATGCCCCTGGGCCGCGTAGGAGCTAAGCCGTGAGCGACCTTCTCTCCCTGGGCAGCACCGGCGTCTCCGCCTACCAGCGGGCGCTGTCGACGGTCTCGAACAACATCGCCAACGTCGGCACCGACGGCTACACCCGACAAGAAGTCGGCCTGGCCTCCAACCAGCCGCGGCAGATGGGCAACAGCTTCATCGGCACCGGCGTGCGCCTGGAAGCGGTACGCCGTCAGTACGACGCCTTCATCGAAGGCAACCTGCGCAGCAGCCACAGCAACCTCGAAGCCCAGGGCCCGCTGGTGGAATACGCCAACCGGATCATGGACCTGATGGGCGACAAGAATGTCGGCCTGTCGGGCTCGCTCACCGCCTTCTTCGCTGCCGCGCGCGACCTGGCGGTCGAGCCCGCCTCGGTCATTGCGCGCAGCAGCTTCCTGCGTCAGGCCGACGGCGCCGCCTCGGGTTTTCGCCAACTGACCACCCAGCTAGACCTGATCGACACCGAAACCCGCCAGGGCCTGGCCGCCGCCACCGACACGATCAACACCTACGCCGAGCAGATCGCGCTGGTGAACAAGCAGCTGTTCAAGAACGGCTCGCTGGACCGCCAAGCCCCCGAACTGCTGGACCAGCGCGACCGCCTGCTGCGTGAGCTGTCAGCCCTGGTGCGCATCAAAACCGAATTCGCGACCAACGGCCAGGTCAAGGTCAGCCTGAACGACTCCATGGACAACAAGAGCGGCGACAAGGTCGGCGCTGTCGTGGTCGATGGCGACGCCGTCTCGCGCCTGGGCTACACCGTCGACAACGCAGGCCGTGCCTCGCTGAGTCTGAACCTCAACAGCCCCAGTGCCCGTGTGATCACGGGTGTCTCGGGCGGGGAGCTGGGCGGGCTGATGCTGGTGCGCGACCAGGTCTTGCGCCCGGCCCAGAACAAGCTGGACGAACTGGCGCAAGCCCTCATCACCGAGGCCAACGCTGTTCATGCCACGGGCATCGATGCCCTGGGCCGCCCGGGCCAGGCCCTGTTCGGCCTGCAATCGGCCGGGGTGTCAGCCGCGCGCGGCATCAGCGCGCTGCTCGAAGACCCCCAGCGGGTCGCGGCCGCAGGCCCTTTCCGCATCGTGGCCGGCGACCTCAATGTGGGCACGGCCCAAGCCAACTGGAGCCTGGAGCCCCAGACCTTCGCGCAGCCGCCCACGCTGGCGTCGCTCTATGCCCCCAGCACCCCGTTCCCGAATCGGGCGGCCGGCGATCCCTTGACCTTCAACGTCACCGGCTTTCGCTCGCTAGCCACCGTGCCCGCCGGCAGCCAGGACGCGGTGCTCACGCTAGAGACCGCAGACGGCCAATGGCCGCAGCTGCTCACGCGCGACGGCCGCCACCTGCTCGGATCGCCGCTGACCACCGACCAGCAAGACCTGCTCCTCGGCTCGGGCAGCTTGGTCCAGGGCGCCACCTACAGCGCCGACTACCTCAACGCCGAGCCCGAGGACGCCTACCTCGGCGCCGACTATCACATCGGGGTGCGTGCACGCCCGCTGACTGCGCCCACCTACGACATCGACGGCGAGAACCCGCACCGCCTGCTGGGCGAAGTGGCCGTGCCCGCTCAGATCCAGAGCCAGTACAACTTCAACGATGACGGCCCGGCGGCCCAGCCCATCGCCGCGGCAGCCTTGTCACTCAATGGCGTAGCGCTGACCGCCTACAGCGGCGGGCGCGACCCGCAGGACATCGCCGACTGGCTCAACACCCAATCGGCGCAAACCGGTGTCACCGCCTCGGTCGCCTTCCAAGACGACGAAGCCAGCCTGGTGCTCACCGCCAACGACACCACGAGCAACGTCGAGCTCACCTTCGGCCCCACCGGCACACCGGCCGATCTGGCCCAGCTGGGGTTCAAGACCCATCTGTACTTTGACGGCACGACGCCGGAAGAACTGGTCCTGTTCGCCACCGGCGACGGCGAGGTGGAGCTGTCTGCGCGCGTGCCGCCCATGCCCTTTGATGCGGTCCAGGCCCTGCGGGCCCAGCCCTTGCGCATCACGTTCGCGGAAGACAACCGCTACACGCTCACCGATCTCACGACCGGCACCATCGTGGCCGAGCGTACCTACGACCCGGCCCAGGGCAGCATCCGCTACCAGGGCCTGCTGCTCTCGTTCAACGCCACGCCCATGTCGGGCGACCGCTTTGACCTCAACGGCAACCTGGACGGCACCGGCGACAACCGCAGCATCGTGTTGATGGCCGAACTGGAGTTCAAGACCCTGCCCAATGGCTACTCCCTGACCGACGCCTACATGGAACAAACCAGCGGCGTCGGCAAGATGGCCCAGCAGGCCGCTGTCGCCCAAGAGGCCTTGACCGTGGTGCACACGCAAGCGGTCGAAGCGCGCGACGCTGTGGGCGGTGTGAGCCTGGACGAAGAGGCCGCCAACCTGATCCGCTACCAACAGGCCTACCAGGCCAATGCCCGCGTCATGCAAACGGCCACCACCTTGTTTGAAGCGCTGCTCAATATCCGCTGAGACGGAGCATCCCCATGAAAGTCTCCACCTCCTACTTCTTTGACCGGGCCGCGCAACAGGTCACGGGCGCCCAAAACCGGGCGGCCACCACCCAGGCCCAGCTGGCCACCGGCAAGCAGCTGGCCGCGCCCAGCGACGACCCGCAGCAGGCCATGGTGATCGAGCGCCTGCGCACCGCACTGGACCGGCAGGAAACCCTCTCGGGCAACCTGAAGACCGTGCAGCGCCGCTACCAGGCCGAGGAATCCGCCTTGAGCGGCAGCAGCGACATCCTGATGCGCATGAAAGAGCTGAGCATCCAGGCGGCCAACGGCACCATCGGTCCGGCGGACCGGGCGGTCATTTCGGTCGAACTCAAATCCTTGCGCGAGCAGATGCTGGGTGTGGTCAATGCCCAGGACGATCAGGGCCAGTCCTTGTTCTCCGGCACGCGCGCCCGTGCCCCGGCCTTTACCGAGGTGGATGGCCGCGTGGCCTACACCGGCGACCAGACCCCGGTGCGCATCACCTCGGGCGACCAGCGCCTGCAGCAATACAACCGCTCCGGCACCGACGTCTTCGCACGCGTGGTGCGCGAAATGCCCGACGGCCCGCAGGGCGTGGGCTTCTTCGATGCGATGGACGATCTGATCGCGGCGGTCGAATCGGGCTCGCAGCCCGACCTGCAGCGCGGCATCGCCGAGATGGACACCCTGCAGCAGGGCGTCTCTCTGGCCCTGGCCGAAACCGGCGCCGACCAGAACAACGTGCAGTCGCAGCTGGACCTGCTGGACCAGACCATCCTGCGCCTGAAAACCACGCTGTCGGAAGTCGAAGACCTGGACTACACCGAAGCCATGACCCGCATGAACAAGCAACTGCTGTCACTCGAAGCCGCCATGAGCAGCTTCTCCAAGGTGGCGCAGCTCAATTTGTTTGATTACTTGCGTTAAGTTTTGGCGATGAATGTCGATACCGTTTTGTTGACCCCTCTAGTGCGCTGATTTTTTTCCAAGCCCATGGCCACCACCAACACCAACTTCGTCAATGCCCTGGGCGCCGGCTCCGGCGTCGACACCCAGGCCCTGGCCAAGAACTTGGTGGAAGCCACGCGTGCGCCGGCCAAGGCGCTGATCGACGAGAAGATTGCCAAGAGCGAGGCGCGTATCTCGGGCTATGGAGTCATCAAATACAGCCTCAATGCGCTGAAGACCGCGTATGCGGGCCTGAACGACCTGACGGAATTCACCTCCCTGCAGGCCAGCAACACCCAACCCAGCGCCTTCGGCGTCGTCGCCAGTGCCAGCGCCGCGGCGGGTAACTACCAGGTCAACGTGAAGGCGGTGGCCCAGGGTCAACGCGTCGTGAGCGACGGCTTCGCCTTGAGTACCACAGCTCTGAACGGCGGCTCGGCTTTCGATCTGTCCTTGTCCGTCAACGGTGGCACCACGCAAACCCTTAACGTCACGACCGACACCCCGGCGGGTGTGGTCAGTGCCATCAACGCCTCCGGCACGGGTCTAACGGCCCAGCTGATTCAGACCAGCGGCGCTACACCTTGGAAGATCGTCATCTCGGGTCCGGAAGGCTCGGAGCAAGACTTCACTCTGAGCAGCGCCAGCGCCGTCAGCCTGGGCCTGCCCGCGGATAACACCAGCAGCAACTGGCTGCAGTCTGCACAAGACGCAGAAATAGAAGTCAACGGCGTCGCGGTCACTCGCAGCACCAACACCATCACCGACGTGGTGGACGGCCTCACCTTCAACCTCTACGCCCCCACCACCAGCAGCACCGTGGGCGGGGTCACTACCTACACGCCCGCGCGGATTGACCTGGCGCGTGACACCAGCGGCATCACCGCCAAGGTTGAAGCGCTGGTCAAGGCCTACAACGAACTTGAAGAAAACCTCACGATCCTCGGCGACCGCGACAGCGAGGTCGATGAATTCGGTGGCGCCCTGGCGAACGACAGCTTTTTGCGCTCGGTACGCACCCAGGTGCGCAGCCTGCTGATCAGCGATTCAAGCGCGCCGGGCACCACCATCAAGGCGGCCCGCGATGTCGGTCTGAGCTTCGACCGCAATGGCGTGCTGGAACTGGACAAGACCAAACTGGCCAGTGGGCTTCAGAACTACTTCTCAGAAGTCGCGCAGATTTTTACGGCCAACGTGAGTAACCAGAGCATCTACAGCACAGCGGCCGGCGGTATCGCGGGCGACGCTGTGAAAACACTGGATGCCATGATGCGCACCGCGGGCGTGGTCACCCAGCAGACCACCAGCGCTCAAGATCAGGTCAAGCGCTACAAGGCCGACCTGGAAAAGCTCGAGGGCCAGATGGAGAAACTGCTCGCGCGCTATGTCCAACAGTTCGCCTCGATGGAATCCATCGTAGGCAGCAACAACAGCCTGCGAGAGAGCCTCAAGGGCACTTTCGAAGGCCTGGCCAAGGCCTATAACAACTAAGTAGTCTTTCGGCTATTTTTTGCCGGCGGCTAAAGTTTGCCGCCGCCGCACCGATTCTCCCCAGAGCGCCCCCAAAGCCGACCGGCCTGGGTGTGCCGACGTTGCGGGCCCTGCCCGCGAAGGGGAATCCGCATGAGTATCCAAGTCAACTCTCGCGCAGCTGCGCCGCCGCAAGCTGCCGTGCCGCCCGCAGCGACCAATGCGGCGGCTGCGCCAGCTGTGGTCACGGCGGACGCAGCACCCGCGCCCAAGCTGGAGCGGGTCCAACTGCACCAGCCGCAGCGCGTCGACCTGGGCTTTCGCACTGAGGAGATGCGCAGGAACCTGCAAGAAGCTGTGAGCCGCCTGAACGAGCAACTGCAAAGCAAAGGCCGCGACCTGAGCTTTAGCCTGGACGAGCGTATCGACCGCACCATCATCACCGTCAAGAACCTGCAGACCGGTGAAGTGGTGCGCCAAATTCCGACCGAAGAGGTCGTGCGCATGGCCCACAGCATTGAAGACATGAAGGGCGTGCTCTTCAACAAGGTGCTATGAGCGCCCTGTGTGGCATCACCTTGCCGCTGGCGGAAAAAAATTGCCGTTTTTTTGCCGCAAACACTAAAGGTCCCGGCCGCACACCCGATTCATTACGTAACAGCGAGCCAACGGTGAGCTGTCATTGTTAAGGCAGGTCGATCATCCCGACACACCTGCCATCCATTTGTGATCTGCCTTAAAGGAGTAACACCATGTCAGTGATTAACACCAACGTGAAATCCATGTTCGCCCAGGCTGCGCTGCAGACCAACTCGCGCTCCATGGACGTCGCCATGAACCAGCTGTCGACCGGCAAGCGGACCTACTCCGCCGCCGTCGATGCAGCTGGCGTCGCCATCGCAGAAAAATTGACCAGCCAGATCCGCGGCAGCCAGATGGCCGCCCGCAACGTCAACGATGCCATCTCTTTCATGCAAACCGCCGAAGGCGCACTGACTGAAATCGGTAACATGGCCCAGCGCATGTACGAGCTGACCGTACAAGAAAGCTCTGGCACATTCACCACGAGCCAAACCACCAACATCAATACCGAGATCGCTGCACTGACTGCCGGTATCGCCAGCATTGTGTCTGGTAGCAAGTGGAACTCGATTTCGGTCGCTGACGGAGCGACGACACTAACCGCGACGGCGGACGGCAGCGCTACCACCGCCAGCCTGACGCTCACCACGATCGGTACCACGCCTACTTCTGCCTCTACCGTCACAGAAATCGAAACCTTCATCACCGCTGTCTCGACCCGACGCGCTGAGGCTGGCGCCCACATCAACCGCCTCGGCTACATGGCGGATAACCTGAACAACATCGCCACGAACCTTGCCGCTTCGCGCAGCCGGATCCAGGATACCGACTACGCCAAAGCCAGTGCGGAACTGGCCCGCACGCAGATCATTGATCAAGCGGCGACGGCGATGCTGGCCCAGGCCAACCAGCAACCGCAGGCGGTGTTGTCACTGCTGCAGTGATCCGAGGCTGAATAAAAAAACCCAGGATGAGCTCCTGGGTTTTTTTCTGCCCAGATTTTCTAATAAGCTCACTAATCAGGGCTCGATGAAGAGAGGGCTAGGGGCACATCCGCGTAGATGGCGATGATGGATCTGCAAATAGGCGCTCTCTAAATGCTGGGTGAAAAGTTTTGTGTTGTAAAGCGGTGCAGTCATCCGCTTCAGTGCGAGCTTCTCTTTAATGGCAGTCAATTGCGAGGGATTCTGAGAAAAGTCGATCGCCAACTGCTCATAGTCGGCTCTAGAGCAAGCAATCAGTTCTGGAAGCTCTATCGCCTGCAGCAAGCTGGCCGCCACGCGGGCAGCAAAAGACGCCCCAGGCAATGTCAGTACAGGCAAGCCGGCCCACAGCGCATCGCTACACGTGGTGTGCGCATTGCACGGTAATGTATCAAGGAAAAGATCTGCACAACGGTGACGCGCTAGATGCTCTGCCAACGACATTCGCTTTGCAAAAATTAGTCGGTTCGCGTGCACGCGATGCGCCTGTGCCTCCCTTTGTAGATTTTGAGTGGCACTGACGTTGTCTTCTAATAGCCAAAGAACACTGCCTTCCACGGCGCTGAGGATACGCATCCAGCTAGCGAATGTGGTGGGCGTGATCTTGTAGCTGTTGTTAAAACAGCAGAAGACAAAGCCCGCCTCGGGCAAGCCCAACTCCGCTTTTGTGAAGACGCGGTCTGAAATGACCCTCTTCGCATCGTTCACCTGGTAGCTGTGCGGTAGGTAAACGATCTTCTCGGTGTAATGCGGCTGGCTTTCCGTCGGAATCAAGACCTTATCCGCGATCAAGTAATCCATGTACTGGGCGCCCATCGTCCCCGGGTAGCCGAGGTAGTTCAACTGTACGGGCGCGCACCGGTACGAAAAGATGCCGGGTCTTCCATGCTGCGTATAACCTTTGAGGTCGATCGCAATATCGATCCCTAGCTCCCTCGCCATGCGGGCAATATCTATATCGCTCATTAACCGAACGTCGATGAACCTGTCGAAAGCGCGGGAGACGCGTTGACGCATTTCATCCTTCGTATCGGGACCAAATGAAAACGCGAAAAGCTCGAATCTCTCTTTGTCGTGCGACTCAAACAACTCCGCCATCAAGCAACACGTGGCATGGTCATGAAAGTCTGCAGAAAAGTAACCCAGGCGAATCTTCTGATTCCTAGGACCCGACGGGAGTGGACCCAGCGTTGTCCGGGCAGGACATCTTGATTGCGTCCACACCTCGGCCGCGATCCTCTGCAGCTCGGGGGCATCGAACGTCGTGACGGCGATGAATGACAGGGCTGCCGCCTCGCGCTTCTGCAATGCAGCTCGCAAGTGTTTTTCTTGTTCCTCATGGTCAAGCCAATCGCAAGCGAGGCTCCGGGTATGGACCATGGTCCCGAGTAAAAACTCGTAGTCGGGTTTGATTTGAAGTGCACGCGAGTAGCTAACCCGCGCTTCATCGATTTGCTTCAGATCCTTGAGTGCATTCCCGCGATTTAAAAACGCTTCGGCATAGTCAGGCTTGATTGCGATCGCCTGGTCATACAAGGCAAGTGCATCCTGTAACCGGCCGACTTCCTGCCATGCAGCTCCCATGTTGAGGTACGCGTCTGCGTAGTCGGGCTTGATTTCGATCGCGCGCTCGAAACAAGCAAGTGACTCGTCATAACGCCTGAGCTCGTACAGGACGATTCCGCGACCATTCCAAAGGACGTGTGATTCGCGCGGTATCCGAACGGCAACATCGTAGATTGCCAAAGCCTCTTGTAGTCGCCCAAGATCCTTGAATACTCCCCCACACTGAGCGTAGGCATCTACGTAGTCCGGCTTGAGCCTGATAGCGCAGACGTAACTTGCAAGCGCTTCATCCAATCGCCTTAGCTTGGAAAGAACAACCCCTCGGCTGTAGTGGGCCTCGGCGCGGTCTGACTTGAGCTCGATGGCGCGCTCATAGCTGGCTAATGCGTCTTCGAATCGACTCAAGTGCTGGAGCGCGTTTCCACGGTTAAAGTGCGCATCGAAGTAGTCGGGCTTGAGCGCAATCGCCCGTTCGTAGCTAGCCATGGCTTCAGCCAACCGGTCCAACTCTCGCAAGGCGTTACCTCGATTGGAGTAGGCCTCGGCCAGATCAGGCGTCAATCGAATAGCCTGGTCGTAACTTGCGATCGCCTCCTCAAACCGCTCCAGCGCCTTGAGTGCCCCGCCCAGATTGGAGTGTGCAGCGGCAACGGTCGAGTCCACCTCAATCGCTTTACCTATCCACTCGACCGCCACCGACGGATTCTTGCAGATGGCTGCAATCACGCCCAGTAAATGAAGTGCATCGAAATGACGAGGCTGCTTGACCAGCACTTGCTCATACACCGCTTTTGCTTCGTCGATTTTTCCCTGCTGGTGCAGGGAAAAGCCATGCATGAATAGCTTTTCCGCCTCCTGGGCGGTGATTGCCGCCCAGCCGTGTGATGACTGCCGTCTATTGCGCGTCATACGTGGAATTTTTGCATCGCCGTATCTTCAAGGTTGAACAACGATGTGCTCCGGGGCGAAGCCGCGCCGATTCTTCTCATGCATCTGCAAATAAGCGCTCTCCAGATGCCGGGTAAAAAGCGGCGTGTTGTACAACGGTGCGGTGAGCCGATTGCGTGCGAGCTTTTCTCGTGCAGTATTCAGTTTGGAAAAATCTTGCGCTAATTCAATCGCGAGCTGCTCGTAGTCCGCTTGTGAGGACGCAATCAGCTCTGGTAGGTCTATGGCCTGCAGCAAGCTGGCCGCTACGCGGGAAGCAAAAGATGCTCCAGACAATGTCAACACCGGCAAACCAGCCCATAGGGCGTCGCTGGTCGTGGTGTGTGCGTTACAAGGCAGTGTGTCCAGGAAAAGATCTGCGTTGCGGTGGCGCGCCAGGTGCTCTGAGAGTGGCATCCGGGCGCCGAAGATCAATCGACTCGGATCTACGCCCCGTGCTCTCGCTGCATCCCTCAGGTTTTCAGTAGCGCTGGGGTTGTCATCCAATAGCCAAAGAACACTGCCCTCCACCGCCTTCAAAATCCGCGTCCAGCCGTCGAACGTCTCCGGCGTGATCTTGTAGCTATTGTTGAAGCAGCAAAAGACAAATCCTGTGTTGGGCAAACCCAATTCCGACTTCGTGAAAACTCGGTCAGAAATGACTCTCTTTGTATCGTTCACCTGGTAGGTGTGCGGCAGGTAGACGATCTTCTCGGAGTAGTGCGACTGGCTCTCCGTCGGAATCAAGACCTTGTCCGCGATCATGTAATCCATGTATTCGGCGCCCATCGTCCCCGGGTAACCAAGGTAGTTCACCTGCACAGGCGCACACCGGTAGGAGAAGATGCCGGGACGCGATTCTTGGGTGTAGCCCTTGAGGTCGATGGCGATGTCTATGCCACAGTCACGCACCCTGCTGGCTGCCTCGAGATCACTGAGCCTCTGGATGTCAATGAAATGGTCAAATGCGCGGGCGACCCTTTGCTGCGTCGCATCTTGCACATCCGGGCCGAATGAAAATGCAAACAATTCGAATCGCTCTCTGTCATGCAACTCGAACAATTCCGCCATCAGATAAGAGGTGGCATGGTCATAGAAATCAGCCGAAAAGTATCCGATTCGGATTCGTCCTGCGCTGAGCTTTCGCTGGATGGGGCCTAGTGTCTCCTTCGCGGGACACTTGGCTTGCACCCAAACTTCCGCGGCCAGTTTTTGCAACGAGGGCGCATCGAGCGTTGTACAGACCAGAAACGGCGGAGACGCCTTCTGGCGCGCGTTTAACTGGGTCTCCAGGAATTGGTTGTTCGACGTGAAGTTCTCCCAATTACAGATTCGGTGCAATGCATGAATCAATAGGCCTGTTAGGAATTCGCTTCTCGGATTGAGTTCCAAGGCCCGGGAAAAACTCGCTGCCGCTTCATCAAGCCGCTTCAAATCATTGAGCGTGTTTCCGCGGTTGTAGAAGGCATCCGCAAAGTCGGGCTTGAGCGCGATCGCATGGTCATACCGCGCCAAAGCCTCAGTAGGTCGCCGTAATTCACGCAGTGCGTTACCCAGATTGGAATGGGCCTCAGCGGTGGCTGGTGCCAAAGCGATAGCCCGCTCGTAGCTGGCGACCGCCTCGTCAAGACGCTGCAAAGCCTTAAGCGAAGCACCGAGGTTGGAGTGCGCGGGGGCGAAATTCGGGTTGACTTCGATCGCTTTTCCGATCAGTTCCACCGCCAGCGCCGGGTTTTTCATGCGGGATGCAATCAGACCGGACATGTGGAGGGCGTCGAAATTCCGTGAATCCTTTTCTAGAACTCGTCGGTAGACGGCCTGAGCCTCCTCCAGTTGCTCCTGCTGCTGGAGAGCGAAGCCTTGCATGACCAAATCGGAGAGATCAGCACCGATGTGCAGCGAGCGCCTGCTGGCGGTACCGTGCTTCTTCCCGGCGGTGGGTTGTGAATGTCCCATGGAGTCGTTACCTACGCTGTCATTTTTGGCGGAACGGCTACTCACTTAGAAAAAGTCTAGTAAGTTATATGCTTTCGGCCATATTGCAGATTGATTAAATGAGATTTAAATCTAAAGATATGCGATATAGCCTTTTCAATTGAATACCCAAATATCGCCATCACGGTCCTGTTTTTCTAGATAACTCAACCAGTCGCTCAAGCGCCCCCTCAAAAGCCGCCGTACTTTCGGACTCATACAGTGAGTGACCGAGGCTTTCTATATCTGTAGGCATAACTTTAGAAAAATCGATATTTAGTAATCGCTTAATCGTTAAATCTGTAAACCTGTATTTGATGATCCGGGCGGGATTACCGCCAACGATGGCGTATGGAGGCACATCCTCCGTCACAACTGCGCCCGCTTCGACGACCGCGCCTTGCGCAATCTGCACTCCAGAAAGGATTATCACGTTCTGACCTAGCCAGACGTCATCTCCAACGATGATTGGCCCCTTAATCAGGGCTTCCGTCCGCTCCCCAAGGATTTTCACCCTTACGGGAAAGGTCATGATTCCACGGCAGACGCAGTTGCCCCCCAAAAAGAATGTGACTCCATCGGCAATAGAAACATAATTTCCGATTGCAAGACGCCCTTCAGGATGCTCCCAGTCACGGACATTCAAAATGCCATGTGTAGCATGCCCCACCCAGACTTTATTGAAATCAAAATAGTCACGTATGACCGTATCATTGTGCGGATTCCGTTGCCGCCAAAGCACAGGGATTTGGCGAATCAAATTCTGATTTTTTTCTGCCTTACCTTTTGCTAGAATTTCTTCAAAATAATGCTCACCCACATAATCTGGCAAGGATGCCCGGATATCTATTCCACCAAAGTCATGGGCATCGCTAAAATAAAGCGGCAAGATATGCCGCTCAAGGACATCTCTTTTTTCTTTCGCAATGGTTTTTTCTGATATAAAATCCGAAAATTCCCTCAAGATTCGGAGGTAATTCGTACCGAAAACTTTACCTATATTATATCCACCCTTTCTTCCGGAGTTAATTACTCGGCAAAACTGCAGATTATTTACATAACCATTCTCAGATCTTTTAATTAATCTCAAAAGCACGTCAGTCTGTGCGAGCTGCAAGCTGGAGTAGCGCGAGAAGTCCTCGAATCCATCAAGCTCACTCTTCCAGATTCCAAAGCCTCCAATCCAAGTGGTGAAATATGACGCAACGCGAACGAGGTCGTCGACGCTTCTCACATTAGTGATCGACTCTTCAGTAGGTCGGGAGTGGTTAAGAAAAAACAGAACAGGCTTGCACTGACGTGTTTTTTCTATCAACTCGACCATGGCCTTCAAACTACCAGGTAACCAGAAAAGAGTGTCATTCGCCAGCTTAAGGAATTCGCCGCCACCATGACGGAGTGATTGCTCAAAATTACGATCTGCAATATCAGCGGGATTACGGTGATAGCGAATACGACCACCAAATTTACCCATGTGGTCCTTTACGACTTCATGGGTACTGTCGTCCGATGCGTTGTCGCAGACAACAATTTCGATGTCGTCTCGTGCAACAAAGAATTCTTGAGAGACGATACTCAGCAAAGATTTATCAAGTATTTCCGCTCTATTTTTCGTTGGAATGCAGATAGAAAGTAGCATTTTTGGTCATTCTCCGGCCGGTAGGACCGGAGAAGCAATATCCGAACCATAGATTCCGACAGCGCTGCGTTTGGCTTGAAATTTGCTTGCTTGACTGTGCCCTTTCTAAATTTCACGCACTTCATGCATATCCACTTGGTGATCGTTCAGCCCGAACGCTATGTTCACTCTCTGTGCTTTCTGGACACGGCAGACTACATGAGATACTGGTTGCGGCAGCAGGGGGTGACGGTGTCCATGGCCAAGAATCGCTTGCGGCACGATGCCGTGAACATCATTTTTGGCGCTCACCTGGGTACAGATCCCTCGTGGACAGGGCCGGACTTTTGCTCGTTCATCTTCAACCTCGAGCAACTTGGGGCAGGCGGCGCAAAACTGCCCGGCGCCTACGAAAACCTGCTGCGCACCTGTCGATTAATCGACTACCACCCGGAAAATGTCGCCTGCTGCCGCCCCGCAAGAGACCGGGTTCCGCTCGTTCCATTCTGGAACGCGCCCTACCTGAATCCGCCCTCGGAAGAGATAGACCTCGCCAAGCGCCCGATCGATCTGATCTTCTTTGGTAGCGTCAATGACGAACGAAAAGCGTTCCTGAACCGGGTCGAAAAAGCCGGATGGGATGTTGCCGTGTTTGACTCGCCTACCTACTACGAGGAGCGGGACGCCTATGTCAGGCGAGCCAAGGCGGTAATCAACACGTCTTTTTACGCCAGTGCGCGCTTCGAGCAGGTCCGCGCGTTCAACGTACTATCCCAAGGGACAGCCTTCATTTCCTATGTCCAACCGGGACAGCACATTCAGGAAGAGTTCCGCGAGCATGTCTTTTGGCTGGACGAACGGAATTTCGACGATTTTTTCGAAAGGCAGTTCTGTAGCGATAGTTGGTATGGGGAGGCCGCGAACAAATACGAAAGATGGATTCAAAAAGACCCGGGATCTGCCTTTTCACGACTTCTCAATGAAGTGAGGAAGCAATGGAAACAACATGTCCCGGTGGCGCGCCCGATCTCCGTTCCCGCGCAGGTGGCACAGTCCGGCAGTTACTTCCAGGACGCGACCAACCTTTCTCCGAATGAACTTGACCAAGCTGATTTACCACTGGACCTATGCGTCCGCCAACGCTGGCCTTGGGAAGGTATCAGTCGGTGGGGGCAGGCCTTATCTTTGGGGGCCGGTCAGATCGAGCGAATCATTTTTCAGCAGGACCCGGAAAACGCCGACCAGTGGCGGGCTCTTTTTGGAAATTCGATGGAGTTACTGAAAGTATCCGGCAAGCTCGTCATCGAGCTCAACGCCCACTGTGTGGAGCTCCTATCAGGGAATCGGTACCACCTGAAGTCCGGCCACGCAGCGTTTCTTGAGTACACGAATAACTTTTGGCGCGCAGGCCTCTTCACCCATCGGCTGGTATTGACTGGACAGGACTGCCTCGGCCCCGATAAGAAACCATGCAAGCCGGCCGAGGCCCTCCTCTACCGCTTGGTCTTTGAAAAGACCGAAACCACCTCCCGCGAGCGCACATTGGCACGGATGTGCCTACCTGACTTCGGCAAGCGGGACTAAGTGCGCCGACCTGGCACACCATTTGCAGTAAAGCCCCCGAATCGATCCGTTTCAACGTGTGAAGACGGTTTTTCGACATCTCTTTTGGAGACTGCTGCATGAACGCTTTAGCCCAATCTCTCCTGTCCCAGGCTGCCCGGGGACGGATGCTCAGCGACCGCGACCTGTCGGAATTCAGTGCGTCGGATTTCCGTGAAGCCATCTCGGCCCTGGTGGCCAACGACAAGATCGGCTTGGCCGACGCGCTGTGCGAAGCCGGCCTCGCCTTGCATGCGGGCGACCCGCACATCCTCTCTATGGCGGGCCTCATGGCCAACCTGCATCAGGACTGGGCGCGCGCAGAGGAATATCTGCGCGAACTGATCGTGATCCAAGGCGATGCCCACGTGACCGAGTTCACCTGGAATCTGCTGACGCGCGTGATGCGTTGCCAGTGCGAGCCCCTGGAGGCGCTGCACATCGCCAAGACCGGCTTGCGTTATCACCCGCAAAGCGCTGACCTGCAGCGCGAAGCGGCCGAATTGAAAGACCTGCTGGGCGAAGTGTCGGCGTTTGTCGGCCCCATCCAGCAGCGGCAATAAATGTCCAGCGGCAAGGCCAGTCCGCATTCCCCGGCAAGTCCTTGCCACATCGTGCGA
>Ga0078894_10001532_pt1 | contig 17275 bp, 10 predicted proteins | sample LauGreSu1BDMLBSD_2_FD_67506 | JGI IMG/M metagenome (GOLD analysis project Ga0078894, IMG submission 67506) | Freshwater lake microbial communities from Lake Michigan, USA - Su13.BD.MLB.SD (version 4) (version 4) | ecosystem: Environmental > Aquatic > Freshwater > Lake | place: Lake Michigan... | reverse complement strand
ATCTGGAGCCGGGTTTGCTGCGTGTGGCATCCAACAACGCCGAGCAGGAAGAGGCGGTGGATGAACTTGAAATTGATTACAGTGGAGATGCCATCGAGATCGGATTCAACGTGACCTATCTGATCGATGTGCTGACGAATATGGAACAGGACATGGTCCGCATGGACTTGGCGGACTCTAACAGTTCGGTGCTGATCACCATTCCCGAGCAGTCCAGTTTCAAGTATGTGGTGATGCCCATGCGAATCTAAGCAGTTGTCGCACTGTCCGTTCCCGAATATCACGAGGACCTGCGCTTGTCAGGTCTTGAGAAAGTAGTATGAGCTTACCCAACGAACCCCAGTCTTCCGAGCCCGTTCCCACAGCAGATGCCTATGGGGAAGGCTCGATCCAGATTCTGGAAGGCCTAGAGGCTGTTCGTAAACGACCTGGCATGTACATCGGCGATACCTCCGATGGCACGGGTTTGCACCACCTGGTGTTTGAAGTCGTCGACAACTCTATCGACGAAGCCTTGGCAGGGCACTGCGATGACATCGAGGTCATCATCCATTCGGACAACTCCATCAGCGTCAAGGACAACGGTCGTGGGATTCCCACGGGTGTGAAGATGGATGACAAGCACGAACCCAAGCGCAGTGCTGCAGAAATTGCATTGACCGAATTGCACGCGGGCGGCAAGTTCAACCAGAACAGCTACAAAGTTTCAGGCGGTCTGCACGGTGTGGGCGTATCGTGCGTGAACGCCTTGTCCAAATGGCTGCGCTTGACCGTACGGCGTGAAGGCAAGGTGCATTCGCTCGAGTTTGCGAGGGGCTTTGTTCAACATCGATTGATAGAAATCGTCGAGGGTGTGGACGTCTCGCCGATGAAAGTCACGGGCGACACCGAAAAACGCGGGACAGAGGTTCATTTCCTGCCAGACACCGACATCTTCACGCAAAACGCAGACTTCCACTACGAGATTCTCAGCAAACGCCTGCGTGAGTTGAGCTTTCTTAACAATGGCGTTCGCATTCGTTTGACCGATGAACGGACTGGCAAGGCCGACGACTTCTCGGGCGCTGGCGGCGTGAAAGGCTTTGTCGAGTTCATCAATGGGGGCAAGAAAGTGTTGCACCCTAATGTGTTTCATGCCATGGGTGAGCGAGCAGCCGATACCTATGGTGGGATTCCCGGCACCAGCATTGGGGTTGAAGTCGCCATGCAATGGAACGACGGCTACAGCGAAAACGTGCTGTGCTTCACCAACAACATTCCCCAACGCGATGGAGGGACGCACTTGACGGGTTTGCGTGCAGCCATGACACGCGTCATCCACAAGTACATCGAAGAACACGAACTCGCCAAGAAAGCCAAGGTCGAAGTCAGCGGTGACGACATGCGCGAAGGCTTGTGTTGTGTGCTCTCGGTCAAGGTACCAGAGCCCAAGTTCAGCAGCCAGACCAAAGACAAGCTGGTGTCCAGCGAAGTGCGTGCACCGGTGGAAGATATCGTGGCCAAAGCCTTGACGGATTATCTGCAAGAGCGCCCCAATGACGCCAAGATTTTGTGCGGCAAGATTGTTGATGCAGCGCGTGCCCGCGAAGCGGCACGCAAGGCACGGGAGATGACGCGGCGCAAAGGGGTGCTCGATGGCATGGGCTTGCCTGGCAAGCTGGCCGACTGTCAGGAAAAAGACCCGGCTTTGTGCGAAATCTATATCGTCGAGGGGGACTCTGCTGGCGGCTCGGCCAAGCAGGGTCGCGACAGAAAGTTTCAGGCCATCCTGCCGTTGCGCGGCAAGATTCTCAACGTGGAGAAAGCCCGCTACGAAAAACTGCTCACCAGCAACGAGATTCTCACCCTCATCACCGCACTGGGCACAGGCATTGGTCGCGCGTCGGTAGAGTCGGGCAAGTCGGGGACCGATGATTTCAATATCGACAAGCTGCGTTACCACCGCATCATCATCATGACGGACGCCGATGTGGACGGCGCCCACATCCGCACGTTGCTGCTCACCTTTTTCTACCGCCAAATGCCCGAGCTGGTCGAGCGCGGACACATCTACATCGCGCAACCGCCGTTGTACAAGGTCAAGGTGGGTCGCGAAGAGCAGTACCTCAAGGACGCATCGGCCCTGGACCAGTTCTTGATTCGCGTGGCCTTGAAGGATGCCAGTATCGACACCGGTGGCAACACATCACGCAAACTGGATGGCGACACATTGGCTGAGTTGGCGCGCAAGCACCAATTGGCGGAGTCGGTCATTGATCGCCTCAGTGCTTTCATGGATCTTGAGGCCTTGCGCGCGATCGCCGACGGTGTGGCCCTCAACCTCGACACCGTGGAACAGGCGGAAGCCTCGGCCAACGCCATGCAGGCCTATCTCAATGAGATGGGCAGCAGCAGCGAAGTGGCCGGCGAGTTTGATGCGCGCAGTGACAAGCCGCTGCTGCGCATCAGCCGCCGCCATCACGGCAATGTCAAAAGTAGTGTGATCACCCAGGACTTTGTACACGGCGCCGATTACGCGGCGTTGGCAGAAGCGGCACAAACCTTCAAAGGCTTGTTGTCTGAGGGCGCTCGCGTGTCTCGTGGTGACGGTGAGAAGGCCAAGCAGGAGCGAGTGAGTGATTTCCGTCAGGCCATGCGCTGGTTGATTGCGCAGGCCGAACAAGCCACGGCGCGTCAGCGCTACAAGGGCCTGGGCGAGATGAACCCCGAGCAGTTGTGGGAAACCACCATGGACCCGACTGTGCGACGGTTGTTGCGGGTGCAAATCGACGACGCCATTGATGCCGATCGCGTGTTCACCATGCTGATGGGTGACGAGGTTGAGCCGCGACGTGTGTTCATCGAGTCCAATGCCTTGCGTGCGGCGAACATCGACGTATGAGCCACTGAGTCCAGCCCCAGTCAGCGGGCTGGTGCGTTTCAGGCGAACTTACCCGCGCGGAAATCGTCGACCGCTTGCATCAACTCCTCTCGCGTATTCATCACAAACGGACCATATTGCGCGATAGGCTCTTTCAAGGGTTGACCCGCAATGACAATGGCTCGCGTGCCGCTGGCCGCGCGCAACACGAGCCCGTCGCCCTCATTGCGCAACACGCCCATGTGAGCCTGGGGCACGGACTGTGAACCGGTTGCGCCACACACCTCCAGTGCCCCACGGTAAGGGTACACCAACGCGTTGTGGTGTGCGGGCAGGGCGTGTGATAACGCAGCCGCGTCGTTAGCGCCATCAAAATGCATATCCAGGTAGAGCGGTTCGGTCTGGTCGCGCGAGATAGCGCCAGCCACGCCCGCACAGACGCCTGCGATGACACGCACGCGAAGTCCTCCGGGCAAGTGGGCTTCAGGAATCTCGCTGGAGGGGATATCGCGATACCAGGGGTCGCACATCTTGCGTTGGCTGGGCAAATTCAGCCACAGCTGAAAGCCCTCCATCACCCCTTCTTCCTGTTCGGGCATCTCGCTGTGCACCAGACCGCGCCCGGCGGTCATCCATTGCACCCCCCCGTTTTCCAGCAAACCTTCATGACCACGACTGTCGCGATGTCGCATACGACCCGCAATCATGTAGGTCACGGTTTCGAACCCGCGGTGCGGATGGTCGGGAAAACCAGCGAGGTAGTCGCCGGGTTTGTCGCTGCCGAAAGCGTCCAGCATGAGGAAGGGGTCAAGCCGTTGTTGCAAATCGTGGGTGAGTACGCGCTTGAGTTTGACGCCCGCGCCATCGGAGGTGTCTTGCCCGCGCACCAGACGCTCCAAGCCGCGGGCTTGTCTGACTGTTTGTGTCATGACACCTGATACCCTTCTTCCGCGATGGCGTGTGCCAGGGCCTCGCGGGGTTGCTGGCTCTCCACTTCAACATGGGCCTGCGCGCGGTCGATCTGAATCTGTGCGGCAGGATCGAGTTGCAACACGGCGCGCTTGACCGCCATTTCGCAATGACCACAGGTCATGCCCTGCACATGGAATGCTTGTTTCATGAAAACACCTCCTGGGTGGTGATGTGGCGGCGAGAGCACAAACATCACAGATAGTTTGTGTTGGCGCAACAACACCCTCACCCAGGAATGGTATCGTTATTTGCTGGCGTGTTACGTGCGAAGGGCAAGAAGGATGCAGACAGTGGCGACAACCCAACTCGGGATCGAGGGCATGACCTGCGCGGCTTGCGTCACGCGGGTGGAGCGTGCGTTGCGCCGAGTGCCCGGTGTCGAGGATGCCACGGTCAACCTCGCCACAGAAACCGCACAAGTGCGCTGGGGCCAGGGTGCGGTGGACGAGATACAGCTCCGTCGAGCGGTGCGTGCGGCGGGTTACGTGGCGCGTGAAACCGCCGCCTTGCCCGACGCCGGCTCACCCTGGCAAGGTGTTGGGCCGGTCGTGCTGGGGTTGCTTCTGTGCGCGCCCCTGATCCTGCCTATGCTGGGCGATGTGTTGGGTCGGCACTGGATGCTGACCCCACTGTGGCAGTTTCTGCTGGCGACACCGGTGCAGTTTGGGCTGGGCGCGCGGTTTTACCGTGGCACCTGGCACGCGATCACCAGCGGCAGCGCGGGCATGGATGTTTTGGTGGCGCTGGGCACCACGGCGGGCTGGGCTTTGTCGACCTGGTTGTGGTGGCGCGCTTCGCCTGGAGAGCCTGTGTCCTTGTACTTCGAGAGCTCTGCGGTGGTGATCACGCTGGTGCTGTTGGGTAAGTGGTTGGAGACCCGGGCCAAGGTGCAGACCACAGCGGCCATTCGCTCATTGCAAGCACTGCGCCCGGAACGTGCGCATCTCATCACCGCGCTGGGCGAAGAAGATGTTCCCGTGGTGGAGTTGATGGTGAACGATCGTCTGTCGGTGCGACCGGGTGAGCGCGTGCCCGCGGATGGACGTGTGCTCGAAGGCCGCACCCAGGTGGATGAATCCATGCTCACCGGGGAATCCTTGCCGGTGGTCAAGCAGGCCGGCGCCCTTGTGACGGGAGGCAGTGTGAATGGCGACGGCCGCGTGGTTATTGAGGTGACGGCCGTGGGTGCCGAGTCGGTGCTTGCGCGCATCATCCGATTGGTTGAGGATGCGCAAGCGGCCAAGGCGCCGATTCAACGTTTGGTGGATCAGGTGTCGGCGGTGTTTGTGCCGGTGGTGATGGTGCTCTCGGTCCTGACGGGACTGGTGTGGGCCGGGGCGGGCGCTGACCTGCCCACGGCCTTGATCCATGCGGTGGCGGTGATGGTGATTGCCTGTCCTTGTGCGTTGGGTCTGGCCACACCAGTGGCGATCATGGCGGGGACCGGCGTGGCGGCACAACGCGGAATATTAATTCGTGACGCGCAGGCGCTGGAGCTTGCGCACCGGGTGAACACCGTGGCCTTCGACAAGACGGGCACGCTCACGCAAGGCCGTCCGCAATTGACCCATTACCAGCCGTTCACGAGCGAGCCTACGCCAAACGACGGGCTCATGCTGGCCGCCAGCTTGCTGTCGGGCAGCGAGCACCCACTGGCCCGCGCCGTGATCCAGCACGCACGTGCGCAAGGAGTTGTCCTCCAAACCGCGAATGCGGTGGAGGCCGTCTCAGGCCGGGGCACGCAAGGCCTGGTGTCCGGCCGACGGCTGGTGATGGGCAGTCTGAGCTGGATACAAAGCCTCTATCAGCCAGAAGAGGCGTTGCGGATCAATGAAAACCCGCCTGCACAGGGGGATACGCTCGAGAACCTCAACGCCACCGTCCCACTGGAGTGGGTAGCGGCCGCAGATCAGGCCATGTCCCAAGGTTATACGGTGTCGTTGCTGGCCGAGCAGCAGCCGGATGGCCTCAAGGTGCGGTCCTTGTTCGCGTTTGAGGACGCGCCCAAGCCCGAGGCCTTGCAAGCCCTTCAAGCGCTTCGCGAGCGTGGCTTGCAGGTCCTGATGATCTCGGGGGATAACCTGGGCGCCGCGCGTAGCATGGGCCGCCGACTCGGCTTGCAGGACCACGAGGTGCTGGCGCCTGTGCTGCCAGCCGACAAAGCGGCGCAGGTGGCACACTTGCGCGCGCAAGGACGCGTCGTGGCCTTTGTGGGCGATGGCATCAACGATGCCCCCGCCCTGGCGGCTGCCGATGTGGGCATGGCCATGGCCAACCCTGAGGGGGGAACCGAGGTGGCGATGAACACCGCGGGCATCACGCTCATGCGAGGCGATGTGCGCTTGGTGGCCGACGCGCTCGACGTGTCCGATCGCACGGTACGCAAGATTCGGCAAAATCTGTTTTGGGCCTTTGCTTACAACACGGCGGGCATTCCGCTCGCTGCCCTGGGGTATTTGAGTCCGCTGGTGGCGGGTGCGGCGATGGCTCTAAGCTCGGTCAGTGTGATGGCCAACGCTTTGTTGCTCAGGCGCTGGCGCGGGGCCTCAAGTGCCACACATTGAGTGCGGCGCTCGAGCTACCCGTGCGCTCAAGCCGATGTGACAGGCGCTTGACCGCTCGTGCCGTTGGACTTGGGCGAGAACCACGCCACATACAGCACGGGCAGCACAATCAAGGTCAGCAAGGTGGCTGTCACCAAGCCGCCGATCACCACCATGGCCAGCGGGCGTTGAGTTTCTGAGCCAATGTCATGACTCAAGGCCATGGGCAGCAAACCCAGCGCGGCCAGCATGGCTGTCATCAACACCGTGCGCAAGCGCTGCTCGGAGCCTTGCTTGACGGCGTCGATCACGCTCATGCCGGCGTTGCGCAACTGCTGGAACACGGTCAGCATCACCACGCCATTGAGCACCGCCTGACCCGACAGCGCAATGAAGCCAATGGCCGCCGAGACCGACAGTGGAATATGGAATACCCACAGCGCGATGAACCCACCGATCAAGGCCAGTGGTACGTTCACCAGGATGAGCAAGGCCGACTTCACCGAGGCAAAGGCGTTGAAAAGCAACACAAAAATCAGCAACAGCGAGATCGGCACCACCACGCTCAGGCGCTGCATGGCGCGTTCCTGGTTCTCGAACTCGCCGGACCAGTTGAGCGAGTAGTTCGCCGGAATCAACACGTTGTTGCGCACCCGTGCTTTCATGTCGGCCACCACCGAGCCCATGTCGCGTCCTTTGATGAACACGCCAATGGCCATGGTGCGGCGCCCCGCCTCGCGCGCAATGTTCATGGCGCCGCCAGCCTGTCGGATGTTGGCCACTGACGCCAGCGAGGTGTAACCACCGCCGGGAATGGGAATGGTGATGTTGGGCAGTTGCTCCAGCGAGCGTTGTTGCTCGGGCATGCGAACCGCGACCGCATAGCGGCGCTCACCTTCCCAGATGTCGGTCACCGCCCGACCGGCCAGGGCGGTCTCGATCACATCCTGGATATCCGCCACATTCAGACCGAGACGCGAGGCGCGCTCGCGGTCTATGTCTACCAGGATTTGCGGCAGCTCACCCAGACGGTCAATGTCCGCACGTTGCACGCCGGCCACCTGTCTGAATTCTCGTTGCAAGGCCTCTGTCGTGCGTTGCAGTTCGCCCAGGTCGTCGCCCGCCACCTTGATCACAATTTGCCCCTTGATCTGCGAGATCGATTCGAGCACGTTGTCGCGAATCGGTTGCGAGAAGGCCGGATCGATGCCCGGTATGCGGGTGAGCTGAAAGTCCATCTCCTCGATCAATTGCTCACGCGTGAGGCCCTTTCGCCACTCTTCCACCGGCTTCACATCCACAAACACCTCAGCCATGCTGAGGGTTTTGGGGTCGGTGCCGTCCTCGGGTTGGCCCGCTTTCGAGACCACGGTGCGAACCTCGGGTATTTTGAGCAGTTGCTTGCGCGCCTTGCTCAACACCTGCGATGCTTCTTGCTGCGAGATGCTGGCGGGCATGTCCCAGTTGACCCAGAAGGTGCCTTCATTGAGTTCAGGCAAAAACTCGGAGCCCAGGCGTGTGGCCGCCACGATGGACAGCGCAAACGCCCCCACCGCGATCAACATCACCTTGCGCGGCTTGTCCAAGGCCCACGCCAGCACCGGCAGGTACATGCGTTTGCACCCGGCGAGCAGCCGGTTGTCCGCGTGCGGCAAGCCCTTGCGCAGCATCCAGTAAGCCAGCAGCGGCACAAGCGTGAGCGAGAAAATCAGCGAGCCAATCAGGGCGGCGGTGACCGACAGGGCCATCGGTTGGAAGATGCGGCCCTCGTGGCGTTGCAGGGCAAAGATGGGGATGTGCGCGGCAATGATGATCAGCATGGAGAACAAGGTGGGCCGCCCCACCTCGTTGGTGGCTTGCAGGATGAGCGACTTGCGCTCTTTGTCGCTGATGCCCTCGCCGCGTTCGGCCAGGCGGTGCATGATGTTCTCGATCACGATCACCGCGCCATCCACGATGATGCCAAAGTCCATGGCGCCCAGGCTCAGCAGGTTGGCCGGCACGCCCAAGATCTTCAGGCCCAAGAAGGTGGCGAGTAGTGACAACGGGATCACCACCACCACGGCCAGCGTGGCGCGAAGGTTGGAGAGGAACAGGTACAGCACCAGCGACACCAGCAATGCCCCCTCGACCAGGTTCTTGAACACCGTGGAGAGTGTCTTGCCCATCAGCCAGGTGCGGTCGTAAAACGGCACGATCTTCACCCCGGCGGGCAGGATGTGATGGTTAAGCTCCTCGATTTTTTCTTTCACCGCTTTGAGGACCACGCTGGGGTTCTCACCCTTGCGCATGATGACGATGCCAGTCACCACGTCGTCTTCGTCATCCTGGCCGACGATGCCCAGACGCGGCACGGCGCCGATGGTCACCTGGGCCACATCGCGCACCAGAATCGGTGTGGTGTTGCGCGAGGTCACCACGATACGGCCGATGTCATCCGCCGACTTCAACAGGCCAATGCCGCGAATGGTGAACTGTTGCGCACCTTGTGCCATGTAGCTGCCGCCGGCGTTGGCATTGCCGCGGCCCACGGCTTCCTGCAAGTCCTGTAGTGTCAACTTGAAGGCGCGCAGTTTCTGCATATCCGGCTGCACCTCATACAGTTTGATATAGCCCCCCATGGCCACCACATCGGCCACACCCGGTACCTGTAGCAAGGCGCGCTCCACGGTCCAGTCCTCGAGCGTGCGCAATTCGGTGGTGGTCTTGCCGTCACCGCGCAAGCGGTAGCGCATGATCTCGCCCACCGGCGTGGCATTGGGGGTGATGCGGGCCTCCACACCCGGCGGAAGATCGACGCCTCGCAATCGCTCGCCCAACTGCTGTCTTGCCAGGTTCACGTCGGCGTTGTCGTTGTAAGTGACCACGGTGAAGGACAAACCGAACTGCGTGTGTGAGAACACGCGAATGCTGTTGGGCAAACCTGCCAGCGCCACCTCGATAGGAAGACTGACTTGTTTTTCCACCTCTTCGGCGGCGCGACCGGGATACAGCGCAATGACGGTGACCTGGGTGTCGGTGACGTCAGGAAAGGCCTCGACCGACAGGTTCTTGAAAGCGATCACCCCGGCCATGACAAACAGCACCGTGCCCAGCACAACGAACAAGGGCATGTTCAGGGCGTTGCGAATCAGACGCTTCATGGGGCGCTTCTTCCGGGGCTGGGCTTACCCTCCAGGGCTTCACGAGCAGACTTGAATTCCCGCGAGAGCAAGAGGCTGTTTTGCTTGACCACTTGATCACCGGCTTGGAGACCTTCGCTCACAAGCACCTCCAAGAGGCCTTCATGGCCCACCTTCACTTTGCGCGGCTCAAAGACCCCGGGCCCAAGCTGAACATACACCGTGTGTTGACCGCTCAGCAGTTGCACCGCCGAGGCCGGTACAACCACCCCGCTGTGGTTGTGCTGGTGAAGACGTACCGTCCCCAGCATGTCGCTCTTGAGCAGGCGGCGCGGATTGGCCACCTCGGCGCGAACCTTGATGGTTCGGGTGTTGGGGTCAATGAAGTCGGCCACGTTCTGCAGGCGGGCTGGAAAGCGTTGATCAGGCCATGTCGGCACAACAAGTTCGAGGGTGGCGCCGGGCTTGAGGTCAGGAAGGTGCTGTTCCTGTGCGTCTATCTGCACCCACAGGCTAGCGGGGTCGGTGACGACAAACAGTGCGGGGCTGCCTTGATCGGGGCGTAACTCCTGACCCGGGTTGAGATTGCGCTCCACCACCAGGCCTGCGAGACCACTGGTCAGCGACAGCTGCTGGTTGACGCCGGACTGGCTGCCATACAGACGCGTGCGCGCCTGCGCGCGCTCGAGTTCGGCTTGGGCGCGGGCAGCATCAGCCTGGGCTTGTTCCAGGTCTTTGCGCGCCACGATGCCGGCCTCAAACAGCGACTGCTGACGTTGCAGTTGCTTGAGTGTCCACTGCACATCGGCGTGGGCGCGCGCCGTGTCGGCCTGTGCTGCACCAAACTCCGGTGAAGCCAATTCGGCGAGCGTGGAGCCGGCCGTGACGGTTTGACCCACATCGGCCACGATGCGGCTGACGCGCCCGGAAAACGCCGGGTAGATCCGCTGTGTTCGACTTTCATTCCAGACCAGGCGCGCGGGCAAGTCCACCACCAGGTCATTGGCGGCTTGTGCCGCCTGCGTGCTCAGCAAGGACAGCTGTGGATGGCCCGCGGGATAGCGCAGTTGTTCACCTTGCAGGATGGGCAATTGGGCCACGGGTGCATGTGGGACATCGGGTTGGCAGGCGCTCAGCAGGCCCAGCCCGAGAGACAGGCTGAGCCATCCAGCCCATTGCCGCATGGGGTGTTGAGTGGCGGCCTGAAAGCATCGATAAGCAATGGTGGTCAACATGGCAAGGGGGTCCTGGCCCTTCAGGGGTGAGTGAAGAGCGTGCGGATGGGAAGACGAATGAGAGAACAGGATTGAAACCTGACGCGTTTTCATGGTGTGATGAGTTGGGTGCGCAGTTGCCAGGTGCCCTGGGCCTTGGCGAAGTCGGCTTGTGCGGCGATCGCTTCCAGCCGGGTGGTGCGCAAGGTGCGGCGTGCATCCAGCAAGTCGGTCAAGGTGAGCGCGCCTTGTGTGTAGGCGAGTTCGGCTTGCTGGGCGACGCGCTGGGCTCGTGGCAGGATGTCGCGCTCGTAGGTCTGCAAGCGCTCGCGAGCCGCGTCCCATGCCTGCAGCAAGGTTTGCAACTCGGCCCGCGCACCCCATCGGACACGTTCGAGCAGATCCTGTGATTGGCTTTGCAGGGCGCTGGCCCGGCCAATTTCGCCTTCGAAGCGGTAGCCCCATTGCAAAGGCATTTGCAAGCGCAGTTCCATTTGCCGCAGGGTGACGCCGTTGGCCGTGGGATAGTGATCGACCGACCCCCCCCAGGTGATGTCGTTGGATTGCTGCGCGCGTGCCAGTTGCATGGCGGACTGCGCGGCCTGGGCACGGTCGCGCGCGGCGCGCACATCCGGGCGTTGTTCTACCCAGTCGTCCAGGCGTGTCTGCGCTGCTTGGACGGCATCGGATGGACCCCGCGCTGGCCAATCGGTCCGGGGGCGCCACTGAAGCGGTTGACCGGGCCAGGCGATCAAGGGGGCGAGGCTCAGTGCTGCGCGCTGTCGGTCAAGTTCGGCTTGTCTCACATCGGCCTGCGCCCGTGCGGCCTCAATGTCGGTGCGCGCAGCGTCTTGGGCCGACACATCACCGGCTTGCAGGCGTCGTTGCGCCGACTGGGCCATGGACTGCATGCTGTTGGCAATGCCTTGCAACTCTTCGACGCGCAGATGCGCCGCCAACCAGTCATAGAACGCCTGCAGCGCCAGGATGCGCTGGGCGGTGATGGTGTCTTGCCAATCTGCTTGTGCGGCCTGGGCGGTTTGTCGGGAGGCTTGCGTGCGCAAGTTACGCTTATTGCCGCGCTCCCAGGTCCAGTCCAGCCCCATGCCCTTGTCAATGCGCTTGTCTTGTAGGAGCGGGCCGCCCCCCACACCGCTCTTCAGATCGATGGCCCCAGCCTTGGCCGTCAGTACGGGCAAGGGGGCATGGTCAGCCGCCAGGATGTCGGCCTGGGCGGCTTCATAGCTGCGCCGCACCACGGCGACATCCAGGTTCTGGCCGGCAGCCTGCAAGACCTGCTCGATCGATAGGGTGGTGGTCTCCGAGGATGCGTTGGGGGCGCCGGTGCGGGTGGCCATGCCTGGGGTGGGTGGCGTGGCCGTTGGCACGGGCGTTTGCGCCCAGGCCCCACTGGCCAGCCAGGCGGCACCCAATACCCAGCCCATGAATTGGGGTGTGAGGGCGTGTGACGCCAGGCGCATGCCTGGCAAGTGTCGTATGCTCATAACCCGTTTATCGCCGGGTGGGGCTGACCACGACCTGACCTGCCCGCTGTTTTTCGTCATATTGGCGCTCCACCTCCCATGCGTATCCTGGTTGTCGAAGACGATCCCGTGTTGCGGGCTGTGGTGTCGCGTAGCCTGGGCGAGGCCGGTCACCGCGTGGATGGTGCGGCCGATCTTGAGCAGGCCCGGCACTATGCGCGGGTGCAGTTGTATGACGCCATCTTGCTCGACCTGAATTTGCCCCGCACCTCGTCCCCGCACGCGGACATGGGCAGCGGCGTGGTCTGGTTGCGCGAACTGCGGGCCCAAGGTGTTCGCACCCCGGTGATGGTGCTCACCGCCCGCAATCGGACCGACGAGCGCATTGCCGGACTGGACGCCGGAGCCGACGATTACGTGGGCAAGCCCTTTGATCTGGCCGAAGTCGAGGCCCGTTTGCGTGCGCTGGTGCGTCGCAGCCAGAACTCACAGGATGTGGTGAGGGTGGGGGCGCTGTGCCTGCATCGGCACCTGGGCCGGGTTGAACTGGACGGTGAGGAGTTGACGCTGCCGGCGCGGGAATATGAGGTCTTGTGCGAATTGCTGTCGCCACCGGGCAAGGTGGTTAGCAAGCGCATACTGTCTGAAAAACTTTCTGGATTCGATGAGTCTCTGGGTGATAACGCCTTGGAGGCCTTTGTCTCACGCCTGCGCAAGAAGCTGCAGGGCAGCGGGGTCACCATCCGCACCTTGCGTGGCATGGGGTATCTGTTGGAGGACTTGCCCGCATGAGAGCGCCCACGCTGCAACCCCTGCTGAGCAGTCGGCTGATGCGACACGTCCTGTTGCCGCTGGCGCTGACCTGGATGCTGGGCACGGGCATTGCCATTGCGGTGGCGAGTTATTTCACCCAGCAGGCCTATGACCGGGCGTTGGCCGACGACGCCTACCTGGTGGCCAGTCATGTCAAGTTGTCGCCACATGGGGGGCTTGAGTTCAATCTCACGGCCAAAGAGTTGACCGCGGTTTTGTTTGACCAGACCGAGCTGATCCTGTTTGCCGTGTTGCAGCAGGACGGCTCCTTGTTGGCCGGTCACCCCGGCCTGGCACCCGCCAACGCCTTGACGGCTAAACGGCCGGTGTTCGACGAACTGGTGTTTCAGAACCGACGTTTGCACCGCGTGACGCTGAGCTTCGATCAGCCCCAACGCCACACGGTCGTGTTGGCGCAGACCACCACCAGCCGAGAGCGCGTGCTCCAGCAGTTGATCCTGTTCTCCCTCGTGCCGCAGTTGTTGTTGCTGGTTCTGCTGGCCGTGGCAGTGCGCCGCGCCATTCAGTCGGATGTGCAGCCCATCGCCGACCTGGAAACCGCCTTGTCTCAGCGCGACGCGAACGACCTGACCCCAGTCGAGATCAAGAGCAACACCCGCGATATTCAGCACCTGAGTCGCGCCATCAACGAGTTGCTGGCGCGTATCGAGCTGAGCATTCGCGCACAGCGCGAGTTTTCCGGTAACGTGGCGCACGAGTTGCGAACGCCTTTGGCGGGCATTCGCGCTCAGGCGGAATATGGGCTGAACCACGGCGACCCCCAGGTCTGGCGTGAGCAACTCCAGGGCATTGCCCAGTGCCAGGAGCGGGCCAGCCGCTTGATGGACCAATTGCTGGCGTTGGCCCTGGCCGACGAGGCCAAGCAGCATCTGGCGCTGGAGCGGGTCAACCTGTCGCAGGTGGTGCAAGACAGTGTGTTGCGCCATCTTCCCCGCGCCGACAGTTTGCACGTGGATCTGGGTGCACAAGGTGTCGAGGCGCCCGCGTGGGTGATGGGGCAACAGGCCTTGATCGAGGGGGTGTTGAACAACCTGCTGGACAATGCGCTGCGCTATGGCCGTTCGACCATCGACACCCCCTCTCGACTCACGGTGGCGCTGGAACTGCTGGGTGAAGGGCCCAGGCCTGCCGTGCGCCTGACCGTGACCGACAACGGGCCGGGGATCTCTGCGGCGCAGCAGCAGCACGTCATGCAGCGCTGGTCGCGCGGCTCGGCCGGTGACGCCTTGCGTGAGGGGTCGGGCTTGGGACTCGCCATCGTGGCGGAGTATGCGCGTTTGCTCCAGACGGGCCTGTGGCTGGGTACCGCGCCGGGCGGGCTGGGCTTGCAGGTTGCGTTGCTGTTTGACGCGCCGACAGGGCCTGCGGAGCCTGCCGACGTGTCGCCCGCATGAGCCGCGCATCGGCGTCGGTGGCGGGCCTGTGGGGGCAAGCGCTGGTGCTGTCCCTCGGGGCCGCCGTCTCGCTGGGGGTGACGCGTTTTGCCTACGGCTTGTTGTTGCCACCGATGCGCGAGTCGCTGGGGTGGAGCTACACCCTGGCTGGCGCGATGAACACGGCCAATGCAGCGGGCTATCTCGCGGGGGCTCTGCTGATGCCACGGTTGCTGCAGCGCTGGCGCCCCGGGCAGGTGTTGCTCGCGGGCATGTGTCTGGCGGCGCTCTTCATGGCGCTCAGTGGTTTTGTGGCTGAGGCCTGGGCCCTGATGTTGCAACGCTTCCTGGCCGGGTGGGCGAGTGCCCTGGTATTTGTCACCGGGGGGTTGCTGGCGGCCGGCCTGGCCCAGCGGCGACCGGATCAGGGCGGGTGGCTGATTGGGCTGTATTACGGGGGCACGGGCTGGGGCATCGTGGTCTCGTCGCTCCTGGTGCCCTGGGTCCTGGTGATGCCTGAGGATTGGCCCCGTGCATGGTGGGCTCTGGCGGGGGTGAGTGCGGTGGCGCTTCTTGCGCTGTGGCGTACCGTGGTGGGGTTGGACCCGCAGCACAGTCAGACGACAGCCCAGCGTCCGGACGAGGGCGTACGCTTCGAGTGGTCGCAATGGGTGATGAGCCTGGCGGGCTATGGGTGTTTTGGTATCGGTTACATCGGCTACATGACGTTCGTGATCGCCTTGTTGCGCGAGCAAGGTGCCAGCGGCTCGGCCATCACCTTGTTTTACGCGGCGCTGGGATTGGCGGTGGTGGTGTCGGCGCGGTTGTGGGCGCGCTTGCTCGATCACTTTCAGGGTGGGCAGGCCCTCGCGATCCTCAATGCGTTGTTGGCGCTGGCCACCCTGGTGCCCGCGGTGTCGGCGCCGGGCTGGGCCTTGGCCCTCTCCGGCTTGTTGTTTGGCGCGGTGTTTTTGTCGGTGGTTGCGTCCACCACCGCCCTGGTGCGCCACAACTTGCCGGCGAGCCAGTGGGCACGGGGCATCAGCGCGTTCACCATCGTGTTTGCACTGGGTCAAATCATCGGCCCGACCCTGGTGGGTTGGGTGGCGGACGGCCCGGGGGGTCTGGCCCGTGGCTTGGCCTGCTCGGCGGCCGTCCTGCTGCTCGGGTCTGTGCTGGCATGGCGTCAGCGGCCGTTACCCCATCTGAGAGCAGAGAAAACAGGCGTGGATTAAAATGAGGTTTGCTTCGCAAGGCCTTGCCCCGCCTTGCTTTTAGGCTCCCTCCCCCTGCCCGTCTGATTCAAGAAAGTCGCCCATGTGGTACCCGCAACAGTTTGACGTCATCGTGATTGGGGGCGGCCATGCCGGGACAGAGGCTGCTTTGGCCGCCGCGCGCATGGGCTGTCAGACGGTGCTGTTGACGCACAACATCGAGACCTTGGGGCAGATGAGTTGCAACCCTTCGATCGGGGGCATCGGCAAGGGACACCTGGTCAAGGAGGTGGACGCGTTGGGGGGTGCCATGGCCTTGGCCACGGACGAGTCCGGCATTCAGTTTCGCATTCTCAACAGCTCCAAGGGGCCGGCGGTGCGTGCCACGCGAGCGCAGGCCGATCGCGTTCGGTACAAGGCGGCTATTCGTCATCGGCTGGAAAACCAACCCAACTTGTCCCTCTTTCAGCAAGCCGTGGACGACCTGGTCGTCGAGGGGGACCGTGTGGTGGGCGCGGTCACACAGGCCGGCATCCGCTTTCGCGCTCGCGCCGTGGTCTTGACCGCCGGTACCTTTTTGGATGGCAAGATCCATGTGGGCCTGGACAACTACGCCGGAGGCCGAGCCGGCGACCCGCCTGCGGTGAGCCTGAGTGCCCGGCTCAAGGAGTTAAAGCTCCCCCAGGGCCGCCTGAAGACGGGCACCCCGCCCCGCCTGGACGGGCGCACCATTGACTTTTCCCGATGCACCGAACAACCCGGCGATGGCATGCCCGGCGGCTTGCCAGGCGAGGTGCCGGTGTTCAGCTTTCTCGGCCGCGCGGACATGCATCCGCGCCAGGTGTCGTGCTGGATCACCCACACCAATGAGCGCACTCACGAGATCATCCGTTCCGGCTTTGATCGCAGCCCCATGTTCACCGGCAAGATTGAAGGCGTTGGCCCGCGCTACTGCCCCAGCGTGGAAGACAAGATCAACCGCTTTGCCGACAAGGACAGCCACCAGATCTTCCTCGAACCCGAGGGGCTGGACACCCATGAAATCTACCCCAACGGCATCAGCACCAGCCTGCCGTTTGACATCCAGTGGGCGCTGGTGCGCTCCATGCCCGGCTTAGAAAACGCCCATATCCTGCGCCCGGGTTATGCCATCGAATACGACTATTTTGACCCTCGAGGCCTCACCTCATCCTTTGAAACCCGTGCCATCCGCGGACTCTTTTTTGCCGGGCAGATCAATGGCACGACCGGGTACGAGGAAGCTGCCGCGCAAGGCCTGTTCGCGGGCATCAACGCAGCCCTGCAATGCCGCGAAGCCGAGCCCTGGGTGCCTGCCCGTGACCAGGCCTATCTGGGCGTGATGGTCGACGACCTGGTGACCAAAGGGGTGACTGAGCCCTACCGCATGTTCACCAGCCGGGCCGAGTTCCGGCTGCAACTGCGCGAGGACAACGCCGACATGCGCCTGACAGAAGTCGGGCGCCAACTGGGACTGGTGGACGATGTCCGGTGGGAGGCTTTCTGCCGCAAACGGGATGCTGTTTCACGTGAAACCGAGCGCCTGCGCGCCCTGTGGGTCAACCCCAACAACTTGCCCGCGGCTGAGGCTGAGCGGGTGTTGGGCAAGGCCATCGAGCGCGAATACAACCTGGCCGATTT
>Ga0078894_10001530_pt1 | contig 17277 bp, 19 predicted proteins | sample LauGreSu1BDMLBSD_2_FD_67506 | JGI IMG/M metagenome (GOLD analysis project Ga0078894, IMG submission 67506) | Freshwater lake microbial communities from Lake Michigan, USA - Su13.BD.MLB.SD (version 4) (version 4) | ecosystem: Environmental > Aquatic > Freshwater > Lake | place: Lake Michigan... | reverse complement strand
CCACCGCATAGTCGCCCCCATTGCGCTCCAGCAGCGTCGCAAGCGTGACGGCGTCTTCAATGGCCATGCCGGCGCCCTGTGCCAGCGATTGCAGCGTCGCGTGCGCCGAGTCGCCCAGCAAGGTGACGCGGCCCTCGGCCCAGCGGCGCAGGGGCTGGCGATCGGCAATCGTCCAACGCCGATCGAGGTTCACGCGGGCGATCACTTCACGCGGCTCGGGCTGAGCCGCGTCCATGATGCGGTCCATCTGCGCGCGGTAACCCGCTGCGTCATCGGCCAGACCCGGCGGCATCCGATTGACCACCACGATATTGAGCTCAGAGCGCGCGCGCAGCGGGTAATAGATCACATGAAAACCTGGCCCGGACCACATCGTCACGCCGGTACGCTGGCGGGCCAGTTCGGGCGCATCGGCCATGGGCACGATGGTGCGATGGGCCACATAGCCGGTGTCCTGCGGCGTGTCGCTCGGATGCATCTGCGCGCGCAGGCGTGAGCGCAAACCGTCGGCCACCACCACCGCGCAAGCATCCAGCGTGGCGCCACCCTCGAGGGACACCTGCACGCCCGCATCGTTTTGCTGATAGCCCGTCACCGTGGTGGACTGGTTGAATTGAATATTCGGCAGGCGCTCGCAGGCCGCGAGCAGCAATTCATGCAAGTCGACCCGATGAATGGCCAGGTAGCGCGAGCCGGCATAACGGGCAGCGAAGGCCTCCGTCTGCAGCGGAATGTGGGCCAAGGACTGCGCGGTGTTCAGGTCGTACCAGGTGATGTCGGTGGGCAGATAGGCCTTGGCCAGCGCCGCCTCGGCCAGCCCCAGCTGCTGCAGCATCGGCAACACATTGGGCCCGAGTTGAACCCCGTAGCCGATGGCACCGATCTGGTCGGCTTGCTCCAGCAAGGTGACCGCGCGCCCCTGACGGCCCAGGGCCAGGGCGGTGGCCACGCCGCCGACGCCGCCGCCGACAACGATCACGGGCGAGGAGGGGGTGCGGTGTGGGGAGGTCATGGGGGTGTGGGGCACGCGCGTTCGGGCGCGTCCATCGCGCCCGATTCTGGACACCGGGAGCGAGTCTGGGAAGAGCTAAGCGTTCGCATAGCGAACCCCGAGAAAGTGGAGCCCCCCGAGCCTTAATGCTTGTGGGTGCTGGGGTCGTGTCCCCCCGGCTTGGCAGCGGGCGGACGGGCAGAGGTGGCCGCAGCCGCGGCCGGCACCACCGTCAAGCTGCCTCGCATGCCCGCCTCATAGTGACCGGGGATCAGACAGGCGATTTCGAAGCGACCCGTTTGGGCGAAGCGCATCACCAGTTCGCCCGTCTTGCCCGGCTCGACTTGGATGGCCGCTGCGCCCGCTGCGTGATGGTCGTGGGCCTGCCCCTGCTTCATCTGCTGCGCGTGCTCACGGATTTGCTCGGCGGTACCGATCACCAGTTCGTGCGGCACGCGACCTGCGTTGCGCACCCTCAGAAGGACCCCCTGCCCGGCCTGAACCTCGAGTGTGTCGGGGCCAAAGCGCATTGCGTCGTCCATCCGAACCTCGATCACGCGCGTCACCGGCAAGGCCGTGACATCGGCGCTGGCGGCCTCTTCACCATGGGAATGACCGCCGTTGGCCCATTCGGGATGGCGCTCCAGCCACTGCCAGGCGCCGTAGCTGGCGCCGGCCACCAGCGCGCCCAGCACCCCCGCATAAACAGCGCTGCTGCGACGCCATGCCAAGCCGCCGCTCAGAGCCAGCGCGGGCACCGAGAGAACAAAACCCAGCGGCACCACCCAGGCGCTGCGCGCCGGTGAGTCGGGAAAGTGCTGCAGGCCGCCCGTGAAGAAGCCCAGACCGATGGACAACAAGGTGCCCAGTGTCAGGGTGCGTAGCAGGCCCTGATCGCGCTCACCGGCGCTGTCACTGAGCCGATGCTCGAGCGCCGCCCCGAGCACGAAGAGCACGATGCCGACCGCCGCGGTCCAGAGCGAGCGCTCCCCGCTGAAAAAACCGTGGTTGACGGCCCCCGAGATGAAACTGATGCCGCTGTACTTGAGCAGCATCGCACCGTGGTGGTGTTGAAAGGCAAAAGACATAAGAACTCCGATGCGCCCACGGGGCGCGAAGATCGTGAGGAGGCAGACCCGGCCAACCGGGTCTGGCGAGACAGATCAGAGTTCTTGAATAGGCGGTCGCAGATCGAGGTCGCGGCTGGCGCTGACCCAGCGGGGCGCCGACCGATCCGGCGTGGGCATCACCTCGGCTGGCCATCGCCAGTCTTGAGCGTCGACCAGAATCAGGCAGCAGACATGCCCATCGCCTTGCATCGCGTCTGCGGGCGCGGCCCGTTCATCGACCTGGTCTTGCGCTGCGACATGGAGCGCGTGCACGGCCTGTCCGTGACAGGGGGCATCCTGAACCAGCGTCGAGGGCAGATGCAAGCCCCAGGCGCGACCGACCAGCAGGGACAGGACGAGGTACAGAATCCAGCGCTTGCGCATCGGGTGATCATAGGCCAGCAGGGCATCCGTCCGTGCCATGAGGATGCGCTGAGGCTGGCGCGGGCGCTGCGCCAATGAAAACGCCCAACCGAGAGAGGTTGGGCGCTAAATGGTGGTGGCCTGGGGCGGAATCGAACCACCGACACGCGGATTTTCAAAACACGTGGCGGCGCGAGACTCAAGCTGCATGCGGGTTACAGCGTGATAGCGTGTCACGTAGCACAGACCGTGCTACGCAGTTGTCCCCAAGCCTGGCAGCCCCCACCCACTCACTTTTTGAACCCTGCGCGGAGCTTGTCTGACGCTGCATCAATGGCAGCATCCAGCTCACCACTCAGCGCAGCGCCCTTGAGCAGTTCCAGGGTGGGCACAAGCTCCTTGTCACTGGCAATCTCTACTGAGAACTTGCCCTTGGCCAGCTCCAGCACGCGAGAGCCATAGCGCACGCTGAGCCCCAGTTTGCCGTTTTCAGCAGTGAACCACCAAGGCTTCACACGCTTGTGCGTCTCCACTTGCTTGCGTGCGCCAGTGTCGTGATCCACGACAGTTCGCAGCTTGGTGGGTGCGAACGCAGCGCCTCCTTGCTGCGCTTTGGCCAACTGGGCTTGTTCCCAGATGCGCTTGGCCAGCTTGTTGCGGCGACCTTGGATGGGGGAGAGTTGGGTGGGCTTGTGTGCTGCCACCAGCTTGAGGTTCGCAAGGGATGCCATGTGCTCGATCCTTTCGATAGTTGTTAGAGCACAGGTGATTTTGTTGTCGAAGGTGGTTTCTGGGCGACCTGAATCCCGCCAGATTGACGGGTCATTGGAGGCCATGCTGTGGGCAAAGGGGGCGTGCTGGGCGCTGTGTTCTGCTGCTGAGACGCATCCACGTCTTGAGCTGGATCCAGACCTGAAGGATCTGCCTCCACTTCAGTTTGATCATCTTTAGCTGCTGTGGATGGGGCAGTGTCCGCGTCGACTTCGCTGCGTTGCGCTGCGGGCGCCTCATCGTCTTTGGGCAAAGGGGCAGTGGGTAGCTTGGGGGCTGGGCTCTTGGCCTTGGCTTTGGTAGCTCGCTTGGGACGCACAGATCTGCGTCGCTGTTCCTCAGCCTTGCGCTCAGCTTCTTCGCGTGCTTGCTGCTCAATCGCAGCCCAAACGTTGTCGCTGATCAAGCGCCACAGTGCTATCTGCTGTTGTGCGTTGGCGATTTCAAACAGTCTCATGGTGCGTCTCCCTTGCTGTATTTATTGGGGCAAAGCGTGAGACTAAAAATTCACCAAATTTGTGGCTGTTTTTTCGTGGTTCTATTTGGCGACGCTAAATAAAAATATGAAGAAAATGAAAGACCTGCTGAGTCACAAGCAATTCGCGATCAACTGCCGCGCCAATGCAAACACCCAGCGAGCAGACGACTGGCTTGTCAGTCAAGGCTTGAATTCCAGCAACTTCGCATCCACGCCCATCAAGCTGCTGCAGGCGCTTCAGCAGGCCAATGCGCTACTTGCTAACCACGCTGCAGTGCTTGATCCATTTCAGCGCGACATCTTGACCAACTTCCAACGACGGATGACCAATGCACGCCTTCACGGTCGCATCAAAGAATCAGCAGCGTTTCCCATCTTCAACATCAGCAAAAAAATCAACAGACAGATCTTCAAACAACACAGGCAGCTCACGCAGCAGTAGACAGGTGCGACACCAGCAGATAAGCCACTGCTTGAACAAAGGGAAAACGCGGGTTGAAATATGACGGCTAATGACCCCGCCCTACACATGTTGGTGTGCGGCATGTGATCAATAGGAGATGCCGCGGAGTAGCTGCGTCACAGCGGCTGGGAGTTTCAATACATCAGTCTCCCCTAAGACTCCGACACAATCGTGGAGGACGACTCAACTCAAATGAGACTTCACGGAACGGCGGCTATGGCAACTGAGTGATCTCTTGCTATAGCCGTCGTGTGGCCGATCTAATCTAAATGAGCCAAATACATCTCATGCAACGCAAGCGTCGCATTCGACTTTCCTTACTTCATACAAGTGCAGAGCATGAAGCGAAGCGAAATGCGAATGCACAGCGAACGCTAGTTCGCTAAATGCATAAACTAAAATATCTAAATATTTCACAACTAGTGTAAAAAAATAGAATTGCGCGAATACCATCAAAAAGTAAAATACACAACCAGCCTTTTAGCATCACTTTCAACGTCGCACTACCCAAAAATTCAAATGAATAAAAAAAAATATACTTTGATATTGGCGATTTTCCTCACATCACAAGTGTGGGCATCAAATTGGATATTGTTAGGGAAAAATGCAACAGTAGAGGTCTTCATTGACCTAAGCAGTATTAAAGAAGAATCAGGATTAATAAAAGTAAAAAGCTACATGAATTTACTACAATCGCATAATCCAAATTACAAATCAGCGGAAAATGAGTTTTCCATATCTTGCCAAGAAAATTCATATATTGAGTCCAATCCAATAATCTACTCCGAATACAATAGAATTGGCCCTGTAGCCAGAGGTACTGTTTCGCAAGAGAAGAAAATCATAACCAATATAAACTCAATCCCAGGTGCAATCTCTCAGTATGCTTGCAACAAGCAACAATCCAATTCAGCACCAGTCAAGCCGCAACCCCCCTCGCAATTGGTTAAAATCAAAGAACTTTTGAAATTGAATTGGCCACAGTGGGATGAAAATACCATAAATGACGCGATTAAATTTGAAGTTGAAAAAATAAAAAACAAAAACCCATCTCTGAACGAGGAACAGGCAATTAATCAGACATTAATTCTTTGGGAGTCTAGAGCCAATGCCAAGAATAAGCCCCCCCAGGAACCTGCGAAAATAAAAAATAGTGTAGAGTTAGCAGACGTTCATCCACTAGCATGGAATCATATTTATCCCATTCCCAATATTCAAGTTTGTGAACCTCGCATACCAAACACAAAGTGCATTGACTTCAATACCTACAAGAAATCATGTGCAATTGCAAAAAACATCAGTCATCAAGCAGCCAGGCTTAGCACGTATACAGACCAATTGCCTGCCAGATTAATTGAAAGAAATGGTAGTTTTTCTAATGTGAAAATCACATGGGAAGGTGAAAGATGCACATTCAGTTATGAGGTCTGGGCGAATTTTAATGGAAAACTTGAAGGCTGCAGGGTATTTGGATTGGCAACAGGCTTCGCAATTTCAGACCAAAATAAGGTAGTAATAAATATGTCAAGTCATTTACATCGTCCGCCAGCGGTATCAACTTGCAGATTGAATTAGTTTTCGCACATTTTGCACTGAGCTAACCGCTACAAGCGTAGATCTTTCAGCGCCAGCAGCGCTGTTTTGCTGGCGCTGCTGTCAGCTGCAGCGATTCACCCTCAAATCAGCCCTACCAGCAACGATCTTTGCCCGTTGGCACTGCAAGTAGCGAGAGCACGTGCAGGCGCTTGTGCGCTGTTTAAAGCGCGGGCTGCGCTTTGTCGTCTAGATCCCACGAACAGCAGCACTAAATAAAACTGCGCTTTCATTTGGCGATCGCGTAAGTCATTGATTCTTGGAGTCTTTTTTGAGCCGCAACATCTGCGGGCTCGTGGTCGCCCTAGAGCGCAAAAGAAAACACACTTGTAGGAGCAAATTGATTTGATCTATTCACACCCCAGCATGAGCCAAGCCAAAACACTGACCTCAACAGAAATCCAGCAAGTGCTGGCCTACATGTCTCAACGCAGCTTCGCGCTGCGCAATCGCGTGATGCTGCTCACAGGGCTGTGGTCAGGCATGAGAGTGGGAGAAATCGCCAGCTTGCGTGTGGGCGATGTGCGCAACGACGATCACAGCATCCGAGCAGAAGTGCGCTTGACTGCTGAGCAAACCAAGGGACGCCAGCCTCGCACAGTGTTCTTGCCCCAGAAGCTGAGAGATGAGATCTCAGCTTATTTGGAGCTACGCAAGGATGTAGGCAGCGATCACCCCTTGTTTGTCACAGCTGGGCGTCGTGCGTTTTCAGCCAACGTCATGGCCCAGCACTTCCACTACTTGTTCAAGCGGGCAGGTGTGGCAGGGGCGTCCAGTCACTCAATGCGCCGCAGCTTCATCACTACCTTGGCCAACAAGGGCATTGGGGTGCGAGTGCTGGCCAGTCTCGCAGGCCATCGCAGCATCGCCGTCACGCAACGCTACATCGATGTCAACGATGACATGAAGCGACGTGCGGTGGAGTTGGTTTAATCTGACGTGAGTATTAAAAACAAATCTTGTTGCTTTTTATTAAAAACAAATAAATGCAATGAATACAAAGACAAAATTATTAGCGAAGACTGGAAAATGCCTATCTCAATCGGCATTAGGACTTGCTGAAAACCGAACCCCCATGCTTCAAAATAAAGTCTTGATAAGTTTTTCCATGCAAAGTCAAGAAAGAATTACAAGAATTAACCGATTGATTAACCCGAGCAAAAGCATCAGCGTTAACCAAAAATCCACGATAATCAAAAGCACTTTCCAGCAATTTTACCGTAGCGATAGACTGGGGAGCAATGTGATCCAATTGATACTGCTTAACCTCTGAAGTCGAAATCTCCTTTCCGCGAAAGCCGTGCGAAAGCAATATATAGACAGAAATATTTGAGAAAATTTTATATATATCTTCAAAAACGGCGATGTCAGAAATTTGTATGCCCCGTTGAGTAGTGAAGGAAATAAGCGAAGCAGCCACCCCCACACATTTCGAAGCGATCAAAAAATTATCATCCGATTCAGTCGAACTTATCGGGAGTCTAGGTAAAGATTTTGAGGTGACCATCTCGCCGACACTCTTGTATCCATGCAGCCTTGCCCTCTCTACTAACTCAGCGACTTTATCGCATTGATCATAACTTTTCGAAGACTTATAATTAACATTGGTTATCCCCAAATCTGATACGAATCCCTTGGCCTTGTCGTCGAAAGCCACGTTTACAAAAACACTACCTCTAACCAGTAAAAACGGCTGCGGCTTGTCCAATGGACTAAATGAGTGCTTAGAACACAATTTTTCCCACTGATTATTTGCGATCGAATCGATATTGGACGCACATGAAACTCCTTCGACGTCAACAGCGCCTTGTGATTTGCCGAAAACACCTTCCCTGCACAGAAAAGTGATTGCAATAATTTGTTTTTTCTTATCGACAGATAAGCGTGCACGATTTTTCGTGAAATGATATGGTCCGCCATCGATTTCAAGCGGCTTACCATCTGAATATTGATCAAGCGCCCCGCCCAATGTGGCGCCAGAAAACTCAGTGGACCTTGAATGCGCCTTGTATCTAGGCCCATCACATCCAAATAAAAAAAGAGAGATGGATATGGATAAAATTCTTATAATCAGCATATTTAATGCCCCCGATTTACTCTAATACAAGCTTGGAGAAATTTACCACTGGCATCAGTTCACCTTGAAGTAGTCTTGGCCTGGGAAGTCACCTCGCGCAGCTGCACGCACCAAGTTCTCCGCGATGGCCAAGTAGCGTCGTATGGCTCGCTCTGCACTGATGTCATCACCACTGCGCACAACCACTGAGTCAGTGGCTGCATCGTAGTAGGCATCGCCAGCCAAGGCCATGGGCAAGCCCTCCACCCGTCGCTTGGTGTTCTTCCATCGATCTGTTCGCGCTAGATACCAGCGCCGCACCTCTGCCAGCACCAACTTCGCAGGCACTCGCTGGCCCCCCATGCTCTTGAGCAGCTGTTGGTGGGCATCGTAGGTCACAAGGTAAGCGCGAACCTGGCTTACCTTGATCTCTGCCCCCTCCGTGAGTGCATACAAACGCTGAGGCATGGGCTTGTGACCAATGGCCTTGTAGTGCTCCATGAGAAGTTGTCTCACTTGGTTGGCTGCGTCTGTGGGCGTCAAGGCCAAGGGCACTGCCAACTGCACTTGGCCAGTGTCACTTAAACGACGCTGCGCCAACTCCACCTTGTGCAATGGGAACAGCTGATCTGAGTTCTGCTTCCACCAAGCCTCAAATTTGGGCGTGACCACATCCCCCCAAGCCTTGTAGTGCTTGGCGTTCACTCGCACCCCCTTGGCATGGTGCGCTCGCTTGAGGAACTCAAACCACAGCCTTATGGCCTCTCGCCCAGTGGTTCGCGCCATTTACAGACTCCTTCGTTGCTTTTTACTAGGCAAACACTGGCTAATCAAGTGTTGGATATACAAAGACCCAATCACGAACTAATTGGTTTTACTGAAAAATCTGAAAATCCTACAATACATACATCAAGAACAAAGGTTGTTTTTGATATTTTTAACTGCAGGAGATACGTAAATGGCAAATATTGTAGAGACCGAATTTCAAGTATTCGTTACTTATGAAATTGATCCCATTCCACATGAATTTGAAGATTCGCTTTATCGACATCTTTTGACTAAAGTCTGGGGAAAAAGTAACTGGGCTGATGAGGATATCAGGGTCGTTGTTAATCTCATCGATGGAAAAGTGATGATTAATCAAGTGCGATATCAGTTTGGCGATCGCTACGACGAGATTCTTGCTGAAGAAATTGGCGACCTGATTGACGAGCAAATTGATATTTGGATGAGCAGAAACTCCCATCAATAAAACGAATCCCTAAATCAAACCAGTCAGCGTGTGAAGGCACGCTGACATTTATTTGGCAATCAAATGAGAAATCGAACCAAAATAGTTGACATTAAACATACCATCCTGACTCATGCTGACTTGGTAGCTGAGCGTCATGCCTCATACGTCAGCCAGTTCGTCAGTCGTGGCAACGATGAGCTGTATGCCATCCTTGCAGATGTCCTGAAGCTACATGAGCAGCTGGTGAGCAGCAAGCAACAAGACAAGCTGATCAAAGCCATACGCCAGCACTTGCGCGAGGTCTATGGCATCAGAACCCAAGCCAACACCAAGACCACAGCTCTGGTCACAAAGTATGTGACCAGAGCCAGTCGCAAAACAGCACATGTCTACAGTCGTGTGCTGGAAGTGGCCATTGCCAATGGCATACGCCATAGAGACCTCGTGGAATTCATCAAGCAGCGTGGTGGCATCGACAAGGTGCGCATGCAAGTCAACAGTGCTGAAGCTGTGGCGCAGCACAAAGCACTGCACAAGTCTTTAGCGCGTGAATTACGCAGCCAACTCAGTCACGTGCCAGCACTGGGCTCAGTGCGCTTGAACTCCAAGCACTCATTGCCTGAAGCTTGCGATGTGCATTTCACTCACTTGCTGTGTCGACTAGATCCCGTGATTGGGCAGCATGAGGTGGTTGCAGTTATGTACCCCAGCAGCGCCTTGGAAGCGCAGGCCATGGGCGAGCACTTGATCATGTTGGACGCTGCAGCCACCAGCGACAATGACACTGCGTTCTACAGCAAGTGCAAGCAACAGGGGCTCAACATGGACTTGATCCATCGCTGGATGCACGCTAACGGCGTTCCAGACGCAGCCACTGCTCGTGTCATGGGGCGTTCACTGAATGCTGCGGCTAACAGCGAAGTCTCTTCACCAAGTGGGAGTCTGTTGAAACTGGCAGCTTGAGCTCACGCAGCGTTACTTAGGTGACGCTGCGACTTTGCCAACAAGCAACTGTGCGTCAAGCACGTTGACAGTGGCATGGGTTGGTTGGGTTAGATCGCAAAAGAAGTGGGATACACAGACAATGACGCATTGGACATTGTTGGCAGCACTATCCCCCCATTCATCAAATCCAGCATCTGTGCAGAAACCTGTTGGCTCGCTGAGTGATTTGGAAAACTTGGTAGGGTGGCAATGGAGTTTGACGCACTTCAATAATATTGGTTGTCAAAATGCATGCACAATTTTTTGAATTAGTCTAATAAGTATTGCTACACCAGCACCGAAGAAAGTCCAAAACCATATAGGGTGACTTTTATAAAATGGCATTTTTGGTGAAGCATAGTTTTTTTCAAAAGTGGGAACAGGAATATTTCTTTCATTCAAAATATGAATGGCAACTGCTTTTGCATCATCTGTATAGCCGTCCATCTTTAAGCGATCTACAATTTCATTACTGCTTAGTTTATTGAGATTGTCATAAAGGAAAGACTTTTCCATAGTTACTCTAAAAAAGTTGAATTGCTTTTTGTAATTTATGTATAAAACTCACCAAAAGCAAGCTACCAAGCCATACAAGCTGCTAAATACTTGCGAGCTAGGCGCGGGGAGCAGCTAGCACAAGCAGCACGTAGGTCTCGTGCGGCAATTTCTTCTCCCTGCCGCAGTTCTTCCAAGCATCCGTGCAATGTGAGTTCCATCAAGTTTTGGTATTTTTTTTCCTAAATCCAGCAATCACCCATTTCCCCAACCAATACATCGCTGTCAAAAAAAGTAGGAAGAAGAACGGTGCTTTGATCATCGCCATGTTAAACATCCACACCACAACATTGACTCGCTCTTCCGAAGCAAAGTCATCTGAAGGAACCAATCCAGGTGGTGGGCACTCAAGACTTACTGGTTTTCCTTCACATTCTTTCTTCCATCTCAATTGCTCTCTTTCTGCTGCCTTTTCTATAGTCCATTTGTCATATCCATAGTAGGTGGCAAGTTCTTTGTAGTTGTCAATGACGCCGTAGGAAAACCAAACCAACCACAAAGCAAGATACAACCGCAGCAATCCTTTTCCCATCCTTTCCTCCAAAAAAAACAGTGTGAGTTTTTGGCTCACGCTGCTCTCGGCATCAAGTTGCCGAATCTTTCTTTACCAACTTGTGTTCTGTATGCACCAACTTTCGTACAAACCACTACGCACACAGTTTTGATAAGGCGAGAACAAGTAGTAGCCAACAACGAGCAGTATCGCCACCAAAAAAACCCGTCTGAGAAAATTTTTATCTGATTTTATTTCATTGCCGATTTTGTCTTTAATTCCAGACTTCTCATCATCGCCCATCTCTGCCCTCCCTTCATCAAGCATTTTTTACTTGACATTAGATTTCTCGCCTGCCGCCCTCTTTGCTGCTGGTTTCTTTGCAGCACCGTCCGCGGCGGGCTTTCACTTGCCTTTGCTTGCCAAGCATCCACGCAGTTGTGTTGCTGTAAATGCGTGCTGTTTGCACAATTTCCTCACCGTTTTCAGGCCTGTGCTCATTTCAGTTGCTATCATCAACTAGGAATTACTCAACAATTCTTGTGTTTTTCAAAGAGATTACTCGGCGAGTAAGTCGCGGATGCGAACTCAGAATTTCGGCAATGTATCCAGAAAAACCAGGGACATAGCCTTCTTGCTTTTCGAATGCAAATAAATTCAGTTGTCCGTTCAATTTATGGCAACCACATCCAAGCATTGTGATTGCTTTGGATGAATTCTCAACATCTTTCGAAATTGCCAACCCCAATTTATCGGAAGTGTATTCACATTGACGAGAATATGCTTTGTGAAGAAATGGAATTATTCTCGCTGGAAATCGCAAAAAGTATCCCATAAAGTTCAAATGCCCAGCAGCGTGATGTCCTAACTCGTGTCCAACTATGAACCTCACTTGCTCATCAGTCGTCGCGTCAATAATCGCTGATGTAAGCAGCAAATATCTTCTTCCAAAAACTTGTCTTGCGAATGCGTTTAGAACACCATTGGAGTTGTATATGAATGCCTCTGGTTCTGGAATTCGTAATTTTTCAGCACCCTCAGACACCATTTGATAGATGTGCGGGAATTGTTCTTTGGTTAGCAAAATCATGTTTCCCATTGCTTTGGCACGGAACAGAAATGCCAATACAACAAAAAACACTATGAACAAAATTACATACATTGCGAGTGGCAGCATTGCCATTACTACGTCTCGTTCAGCAGAGAGAAAAAAGTAAGCAATGCCAATCCAGATCATTCCACCAATCACGCACAGGATGGCGTTGTAGGTGGTCTCTTTGCTGCTTCTGTAGTAATTCACCAAATCGTTCATGTCTTTCCTTTCAAACACTCAGCACACCATAACCCCATCATTGCAATAATCGGCCCCTGCCCTTTCGCCAACTTATCCGCCGCCATGGTCGTCGTCAACTTGGAATTGTGCAGTTCGATCAACTTTACGCTGGCGCCCATCTGTTCAGCCAGCGCGTAGACGTCCATACGCTCTTTGAGTGGCGCAAAGTGAGCGTAGGTGTGGCGCAAGATTTTCCAAAATCCTCACTGAACACGCCGTCTTACTTTTCGCGATACGTATTTTGAGTCAACCACTCCACCTGCGTCTATCAGCAGACGACTCTCAGAACCGCGTAGCTGATTGATGGCTTGAACGACCTTGAGGTGGCTGCAGTGCTTTTCGATCAAGTATCTTTTCTCTGACTGCTTCTGGGCTTCTGATTTAGAGGAATTCAGTCGCTTTCTCTCTTCCTCAATTGCTTTCTCAATCTCGTCTCTCCGCTGGGTTAACTTCTCCAGCTGGCTCATTGGTGTTTACCCCATCAATCACTTCTTGTGTCTACGCCCAGCAATCACATCAGCCTTCATGGCTGGCTTGAGGTGCCCATAGTGCAGTTCAATCATCTTGACGCTGGTGCCCATCTGTTCAGCCAGCGTGTAGACGTCCATACGCTCTTTGAGCAGCGCAAAGTGAGCGTAGGTGTGGCGCAGTGAGTAGAGACTGCGCTTCTCTTTGGCACCTCTGTCTTTGTCCAAGCCGCTGTCACGCATTAGGTGACGCCATGTGCCAATGAGATTTCGCGTGGTCTCGCCACTTGTGAGCTTGAACACAGGCTCGTTCACTCGCTTTTTCAGCAGCGCGTCAAAGGACAAGTCAGCCAGTTTCTCTTGCCGTAGCTGCAGGCGACGCAGATAGTCTTCAGTTGCATGCATGGCAATCAGGGTTCGCTTGCCAGTCTTGCCAGCCACTGTGAGCTGAAGGAAACGCTCGCCATTTTTCTGGATCCATTCGACATTTCGCCAGCGCAGACTCATGGCTTCTGTGCCATGACGTATTCCTGTGTTGGCAAGAACAAGCACGTAGTCGCGCAGCAGTTCACGCATTTGGCGAGTTTTCTCTGTGTGTCCAGTTGCACTCCACTTGACCATGAAGCTGGTTAGGCTTCTATATTCAGCAAAGGAGAATGCCTCTCGCGCAACGCCTTTGACTCCTGTGTTCTTCATTTTCGGAATCTGCGTTTGCGCGATCCATCCGCGCTCCACGGCTAGGTCATACACGCGGTTCAGTGCGCTGGTGTGCGTGGTCACAGTGCTTGTGACAGGGTGGCGCCCCATCCTCTCCACACGCCAATCTGCAAATCGCTTGAGCTCTTCGTAGCCAATGGTGTTGATGTTGAAGCCACCAAAAAATGGAACGAGGTAGCGATTGATGGCTGCGATGTAGTCGTGATACACAGTCTTGCCATGTCCACTGGCCAGCTGCGACTCCATCTCTTGTATGGCCAGCTTGGCAACCGCGTCGAATCGCTTGCTGGAGATGGGGATCTTCTCGTCAAAGAGAAATCGCGCCCTGTCGTATGCCTCGCATGCAACCTCTGCTGCGTAGTCGAGGTTCACATGCTTGGTGGCCACGCGACGCCACTTGAGATCCTTGAGCTTGAACCTTGCTTGCCAACGCTGGCTATCTAGTCGCTTGTAGAGCACAACCTCGCCACCACGTGCGTGTGCGAGGTTTGGATTGATCTGCGAGATTTGGATATTTCGCAAAGGAGAGCTGCTTGAAATAGGTTTTGATTGATTTTAATTTCAAGACTTTTTATTTGCGACCGTCTCTACAAACGATTTGCCCTTACATGTAGAGCCTATGGGCGCAGCAATTTGCAAGTGCCGTAAGCAACACCACCCCTGCCGTTGTTCTCAATGAATGACAGGTCACGAAAAATCTGCAAGTCAAACTGAGCCTTGAACAAATAGAACTTCTTGAGGTCGACGTTCTTGTCCACGACAACTTGATCAATTTGATAGCGATCACACGTTACCTTGTTGGCACTGGCAACGAAAGAGCATCGCTCAACAAATGCTACTTTTTCATCCTCCAAGATTAAGTGTGCCTGGCTCTTACGAGTCGTCTCAGCAGAAACGAGGCGAACTGCGGCATTGGTTGAGTCTTTGACGATCAACCCAGCATCCGCGAGTTTCTCTGTCAACGTGCCTGCGACAAGAGTCTGCGACTTCACTTCGCATCTATAGGTGGCAGCCAGCGACAGAACAGGCCAGATACACGCGACAACAAGCAGAATCTTATTGAGCATTTTGACTCGCAAAAAACAATTGGGCTTCCAGCCTAGGCGCCCGATAAACCCCATTGCACCTTAAACGTCTCGCCTCTGAAGAGTGCTTTTTAGCAACGCAAACTCCTCGTCGGCTTTCTTCAAGAGATCTTTGTATCTTGCATCGCTTGAACGCGAGCGTTCGCGCTGTTCTAACCAGTCTTGGGCAAACTTCTTCATTTGCTCTTCGTCTAGTTCCGCTGGGTTCGCTGACTCAAGCGACGGGGCGACAGGCGCTTTGATTGACTCCCCTAGGTTCGGAATGAAATGGCAGGTCGCAAGCAAAGCAACCTCCAATTGCTCCCGAAGTTTCTCATCGTCAACCTCATTTATTTTTCTGCAAAGTGCCGCTTGAATCGCTTTTTTAGGATGTTTGAGCTCGCTTTCGTCGTAAAACGCCATAACCCCGTCTGTGTGCTCCAACACCTCACCGAAGCTTGCGACGATCTCGCCATCGTCGTCACTAGACTGGGGCCACACCCCTTCTAGAGCAGCAGGATCACTTAGGTCCACTTCATAGATCCAACCATCCAAAGCCATGACCTTTTCATAAAAGTTTTTGTCGATCATTGCAGCATCCAACAAATTCTCGGCGTTGCCTTTCTTGTTGGAGTTGGCAATGAAGCCAGACACAAAGAAACCCACTAGAAACCACCACCATCTCTGGGTGAAGCTCAGATAGATAGAGCCTACGAAAACAACAAGCGCGACGAAATTCCAAAATCTAAAAGCTGCTGCGGCTGTTGTCTTTGTGGGCTGAAGGCCTCTGTTGCCAGAAATGGCAGCCGCAATCTCGTTGAGAATCCCAAGCTTAACGACGCCTTTCAAGCGAAGCTCGATCAGCTTTGCGTGAGGGATCTTTAGGCCCTGTTGGTTTGATAGACGCTTCGTGGTCATGCTGCCAGCTCAAATGGCTAATGAAGTAGTGCCAGTTTATTTTCAAAACAATCACAAGCCTAGGGCTAAATGTCAGCCCTCATTCCCATAGTTCCTTGTAATTGCCCACCCAACGACTTTGGGGCGAAGAATGCTTGGGCTTGGGACGCCCAGCAAAAAAGGGCCCCCGCGGCCCCTTAAAAACGTGCGACAACCGTGCAACAGAAAGGCGTAGCACGTTTTCACATGCTACGCCTTGAATTCTGGTGGCCTGGACTGGAATCGAACCAGTGACACGCGGATTTTCAATCCGCTGCTCTACCAACTGAGCTACCGGGCCAGAGCCAGTGATTCTACATCAACCGGCCGACCGCTTGGCGCGCGACAGGTCAACGCCCAGCTGCTTGAGCTTGCGATACAGATGGGTGCGCTCCAGGCCGGTCTTTTCGGCCACACGGGTCATGGAGCCGCCCTCGCGCGCCAGGTGAAACTCAAAGTAGCACTTCTCGAATTCGTCGCGGGCATCGCGCAGGGGCTTGTCCAGCTCGAAAGTCTGGCGCACCTGGGGCCCCAGGTCCGGCGCAGGCACCGGCAGGCCCTGCCCGCCCGTCATCGCCGCTTCGACCGTGAGCTCTGACGCGGCAGGCAGCACCCCCATGGTCACTGGCGCCACCGACATCCCGGATTTACGACCCGCAGGCGCAGCCGGCGCATCGCCCAAGAGGCCGGTCTCCACCGCCTTGAGCAGCTTTTGCAAGGTGATGGGTTTTTCCAGAAAAGCCTTGGCCCCGATCTTGGTGGCCTCGACCGCGGTCTCGATGGTGGCGTGGCCACTCATCATGATCACCGGCATGTTCAGGGCGCCCGTGGCCGCCCACTCCTTGAGCAGGGTGACGCCGTCGGTGTCGGGCATCCAGATATCGAGCAAGACCAGATCCGGGCGCAAGCGCTGGCGAATCTCGCGCGCCTGCGCCGCGTTCTCGGCCAGTTCAACGTGATGGCCCTCATCGTTCAGGATTTCGGACAGCAGGTCCCGAATCCCCAACTCGTCGTCGACCACCAGGATAGTTGCCATGTTCACGCCAGCGCCCCCGCGGCCGGGTGGGGGCAGTGTTGCTAGGCCGCAACTGCGAATGATAGCGACACTTGAGCCCCCAGGATCTGGTCGTCCTGCATGCGGTTCTTCAGGTCGATACGAGCCCCGTGTTCGTCGGCGATTTTCTTGACCACCGCCAGGCCCAGGCCGGTGCCCTTGGCCTTGGTCGTCACATACGGCTCGAAGGCGCGCTTGAGGATGGATTCGGTAAAGCCCGGGCCGCTGTCTTGCACGATCAGGCGCACGCGCCGCGAGGTTTCGTTCCACTGCGTGCGGATCGTCACCTCGCGCCGCGCGCTCTGTTCAGTCGCGTCCTGCGCGTTTTGCAGCAGGTTGTGAATCACCTGTCGCAGCTGCATGGCGTCACCCAGGATGCGCGGGCACGCCGCATCGAGCTGCACCTGCAAAGCGGCGGGGCTCGCGCCCGAGGCGGTCATCTCCCCCGCATACAGCTGCAGCACATCGTTCACCAGCGCGTTCAAATCGATGGGGGCAAGTTCGGCGGCCGGCAGGCGCGCGTAATCGCGAAACTCATTGACCAGGCGCTTCATCGCATCGACCTGATCGACGATGGTGCGCACCGACTTGACCAGGATGGCGCGCTCGGGCTCTT
>Ga0078894_10001529_pt1 | contig 17283 bp, 13 predicted proteins | sample LauGreSu1BDMLBSD_2_FD_67506 | JGI IMG/M metagenome (GOLD analysis project Ga0078894, IMG submission 67506) | Freshwater lake microbial communities from Lake Michigan, USA - Su13.BD.MLB.SD (version 4) (version 4) | ecosystem: Environmental > Aquatic > Freshwater > Lake | place: Lake Michigan... | reverse complement strand
ATCTTAGAACCGACGTTTGTAGATATCAAAGTCTGGCCATACACGTTGAGGTTTATGGCATGTCTCTCTCTGGCAGTAGCTGCAGGAGTAGCCGCGTCGAAGTGGTTGTTCGTAAGCGGATAAGTCCTAGCTGCCTCTCCTGCAAGATTCTCGATTATCAAATCGTATAGAGGAGCGCCTCCTCTCCACAATCCAGGAAATCCGATAGTGGCGCTGAGCCTTGAATCTCCGTTTGTTCCGTAGAATCCTAAGAATGGCCTTCCTCCGGTATTTAGAACCTTCAGAGTAGCATCGGCGATAAGGTTGGTCTTGACGATCATTCCCTGTTCGTTGATCCTCACCTTCTCTTTGTTGGCGACGGATATGCCGAGCTGGTTGAAGGCTGCCCTGTATATTCCGGTATTGACGTTCGTTGAGAAGGCAACCGATGGATTCGCCTCGGATCCGTTAGGAACGAGAAGCTGTGCGCCTTCGGTAGTTCCTACCCTAGGAACGAATCTAAGCGAGTCTCCGCCTGTAGTCTTGTAGTATCTGTATTGTCCTCCGGAAGCTGCCGCGAATATTGGAAAAAGATCGGGCGATGCCGGAGTAGCGGCAGGGCCGCTTGTGATATCCAATGTCACCGATGGTCCAGGAAGCGCAGAAGAAGGTATTGTGTCCAGAAGCCTCCACTCAGGCGATGAAGTAGCTCCAGTCAACACGTATACTCTGTTTGCGGTAGGAGTCGGATTCACTATCAGAGATGGATTTATCGTTCCGGTTATCTGACCAGCAGGAATGCTTGTAAGCCCGTTGCCCGATCCTATGAACTGAGTAGCCTTGACGTTTCCTGTGACTTCAAGCTTGAAGTTCGGCTGCGTTCCAGATCCTGCCAATATCTTTATTCCGTTTGATGCCTCTTGAATTATGCTATTGGTTATCTGAGAGGTAGATGAGAACTTTGCAATGAAATCGACCGTAGTCGTACCTGTTATCGTAACCGAATTGGCGTTCTCGCTTACCCAGCCAGTGCCGTTCCAGACATATGGCTGCATAGCTGATATGTCATAGACTCTTAGTCCTGAATACTTGTAGGCTATGGCGTTCCTGGAAGCCGTTCCAGATGTCACCATCCTGTCGTCTATCGGCTTAGCCACGTTTACCTGAAATCCGTCTATTATCTGTGTCATATGCTATATATAAAAATTTTAATACTTGAACTCGTAATTCTCCGACGGAGGTCCTACCTGCGGCACGGAGTTGAGCTGATATACCCTGTACTTCTTCGAAGCCCAAAGGCCAGTAGGAGAAGAAAGCATCTTCTCGTATGAGACGAAAGATCCTATTATGTTTGAATTGCTAGGATCCAATATCTGAGTGAGCGGTCCGTAGTCGTAGTCATAGGCGAAGAAGAAATTTCCGGCGCCGGTTATATCGTACGTCTTGTCTCCCATCGGCTCTACAGACTTCGTCATCGAAGAAAGTGCCGCCACTGTAAGGATATTGGAAGAAGTGAAACCGTAAAAATATGGATATATGCCGCTTACTGAAACAGAAGCCGAAGTGGATCCGGATCCGTCAGTGGCCTTTATAGTAAAGGTAGAGCTTGTCGCCATAAGCGGAGTAACCACGACTCCTCTAGCAGATCCAGATATTTCTGTCTGTCCCGCTGTGGTTATGGCAGGATACGTGCTAGGTATCATGTTTATGAGCTTTGTCGGCTTCGTCGAAACAGACCTCTTCGTTATCGTATATGAAAGCCTTATGTCAGGATATGTCCCTACTTCTATATATTGGCTCTGCGCCGGCGCGAGAGAAAGCGTGCACATAGGCGGAAGGTAAGGATATACTATCTTCCTTATAGCGTCCGCGATAGACATCGAGTCAAAAGTAGAGCCAAGCGATATATCACCTATAGGAGAGGTGACGTACCTGCTGTCGGTGAATTCCAGAGACATTCCGTTAAGGTCAACAGGATCTCCCACTATAGAAAGCGCGCTGCCGGTTATTCCTATATGGTCGGTCTGCGGAAACTCGATCTTCTTCCAGGAGAGCTCTCCGCCTGCATATATGAGGTTTTTGGAATCGATTCCGCCTGAAACCGAAGAAGAGGTTGCTATCGTAGGGAATGCGATACCGTTAACCGACGTTTTGCCTCCATCCAGAGTATCGTTTCCTAGAATGTCTCTTCCTCTTGAGATTATTCTTATGTCTCCGTTAGGAGCCACGATATCCATAGTCAATGAATGAGATCCTCCCGGAACCAGAACTACCTGAGACTGAAGATATGGAGCGCTCTGATGAAGAGAATTGTTCGTTCCCGCAAGCATCCTTATCCTTGTTCTCTGCTGAGAATCTATGTCTCTTTTGGTGTTGTAGAAATAGACGTCTATGTCGCTACCAAGAAGAGAATCGGTCATTATATCATAAGAAGGATCATATGAATGTGTTCCATGATAGGACCTCTTTCCTATGAGTATCTTGTTTATGTCCAAATCTCTGTTTGGCTTTGCCAAAAGGTCGTCTGCCTCGCCGGAATCGACTCCTATATAGGATATATTCGACCCGCTGGCCGTGGTTTCCTTGAATGCTATAGAATCCCAGGTGGATATTATCGCGTCTCTTAGATATTTAGGAATTATATATGCAGAATCGTTGTCTTTTAGGTCTTCGATCAGAGAATTGTTCGTGAACTCGAAAGAATTCGTTCCGCTGGTCGTGGCGACGATCAGCGGGCTGCTGGTAGATTCCCAAGGTTGTCCTGTATATTTGTTGTATATGGCCATGTTCTAGAATATGAATTCGAAGTTTCCGTCTCCTGAATACGAACAGACGTTATTCGTCCTGAATATGTGATATCCGTTTACGTTTCCGCCCGAGGTAAAGTACATGAATGCGCTAGAGGATGGAAGGTTCGAATCATATACTATGAATCCATTCGCATCCTTTATCTTCTTCAGCGAAGACAATGCCAGGTTTCCGCCGATTCCGTTCTGAGCGGGATATGCGAAGTATAGATATCCGCTTCCTGCTATGCTCAAAGACACAGATGCAGTAGGCCCTGGATATGGCTCAATAATCTTAGAGAGCGACGAGCCTGATATTGGATTGGTCATGTCTCCTATCGCAGAGTTGGTGCTGAATCCGTAGTATATCGGTTTTATGAAATTTATAGTCGCGGAAGCGCTGTAGCTCCAGCCTATGTTTATATAGGACGGATTAGTCGGATATCCATTAACCACCGTTCCAGGAACGTTGGAATAGGCCATAGTGAATATGTACTTTCCTCCAGAAGGTCCGCCGGCGCTGGAAATAGTGAAGTCTATGTGGTTAGAAAAAGTCGTGCCAGGAAGTCCTGAGAAAGAAAGGCCGGAATAAGGTGTTCCGGCGGTTGCAGTCGTCGAAGAAGCGTATTGCTCGCGAGTCAATATGTAATAGTTGCTGACATACTCGTCAGGCGTCCTGGGATATATAGTCAGGTCGTATTTGAGCCTGACGTTCGTGCTCGATCCTGCCTCGACATATGAAGTCCCATAGGCGGAAGAGTTTGTATTGTTGTTGGTGACCGAAAGGCTAAGATCCGGCTCTACATAAGGATATATTATCTTCCTGAGTACTTCCGAAAGAGGCCAGTTTTGATAGGTCGCTCCTGTCGCGTTATAGAACGAATTAGAAGAGAAAGAGAATCCGGAAGGGACTCCGCCTACTTTTAGCGGCACCAAAGTGCTGTCTACGAATTCGAGAGAATATCCATTGAGCTTTACCGATGATCCATATATGTTCGTAGGCAGCCCTGAAAATCCTACGTTGGTCTCGTCATAAGTGAGATCGGACCATTTTAGATATCCGTTTGGATAAGATCCAGAATATTTCAGTATTCTTCCATTGGAGGCTCCTGCAACATTCTCAGCCGCGGTGGGAAACAATATTCCGTTTATGGCGACTCTTCCGGTTGCGCTATATATGCTTATAGGACCTTTGCTCAGAGAAGGATTCCTTATCTCGAGGCTATTGTAATTACCATCTACGCTAGACTGTATATAAGGAGCGGTCTCATGTAGGCTTGAGCTCGTCCCAGCCAATATGGCGACCTTCGTGACGCTCTGGGTCAGATATGAATCCGGCTTGGTGTTGTATATGTATATATCTGCCGAATCGTTCGAAAGAAGATTGCTTGTCATTATGTCGAGATTGGCATAGCTTCTCTTTCCGAGAAGTATCTTCTGCTTGATGTCTCTGTTGTAAGGATTCCCAGAATCTATTCCGATATATTCGATTCCAGCCAAATTCGTCGTCTGCTTGAAAGGGGATGCTGCCCATGTGGATATGAAAGCGTCTCTGACGTTCTTTGGGGATATCAGCTTATGCGTGTTGTCAGGAAGATCCTTCAAGACCGATATTATATCAGGCTTTCTGAATGCCTCGATGGCAGTTCCGACATTTATGCTATATGTTGCTGGCATTAGATGAGAATCTTTTTATGTATATATTAAAAAGAAAATGCCCGATATAGGAATCGGGCATTCTTTAATCTATAATCTCGTCTAGCCTTTCTGCTCGCCGCCTGCTCAGCAGTATCGACTCTCGAAGAATCTTAAGCTCTTTTGCGTCGAACTTCAACCGGTTCTTGCTGCTCTTGCCGAGTTTCTCCTTACACCCTTCGCCCGGTTTACAGAACCTACCGACCGGAAACTTGTGTAGGAGGTAGAAGTCCTGGTTGTTCCAATCATCAAGATCCTCACAGTATGCAACTATTGCGTCGTCGTATTCGGTCCACACAGATCTTATCTCAGGAAGTCCCTGACCACGTTGGCAAGATATTACGTAGGCGAACTGATCCATCAGTCGAACAAAAATTCGATTTTGATGAGGTCTTTTACTTTGGCAGTCTGCAGGTTCAGCTCTTCGAACTTAATCTTCTCGTAAGGAATCTCGCTCTCGATATCCATTAGCGCCTCCATTTCTTTAGAGAAGGCCTGAGAGTCGGATATGTTGACCGCGCCATCTATCACGTTTCCTTCAGCGTCTTTCGCTGGAGTAGGAACTCCGTTCTCGTCTTTGACGGTCCATTTTTCGAGAATCCTCTTCTCCATCTTAGCCTTGTCGTCCAATATAGAAGAAAGCTCTTTTATTATCCTCGTCATCCTGAATGCGGCGCTGGCGTTGATGTCTAGGTCGATAAGCGTGTTTATGGCAGCAATAGTATCGTCGTTGAGCTGCAGGTTCTTTATTACAATAGACATAATTGTTTTTTATTTTTTGTTTATATAGATTTGTCTGTTTTTTGTTGTATTTCTTCGAGCCTCTTCTTCATCAGGCCGAAATACTTCTCGTCTCTCTCGACGAGCATGAAATTTCTTCCGGACAATATGCAGGCATGTGCTGTGGTTCCGGTTCCGGCGAAAGTGTCCAGCACAAAGTCTCCAGGATTGGAATGCTTCTCGACAATCTCCTTTATCAGAGCGAGCGGCTTCTGTGTGGGATGGTCTAGCCTTTCCTTACCGTGACACAGAGGGTGCCTGTATACGCCGTTGTCGTATTCGGAGTTGAAAGTAGGCTTTTTGTCTTTGACGAAAGAGAAGAAGAATTCTATGGCGTTCGACAGATAGTTCACCTTCGAGTTTATAGGAACCGGATTCGTCTTGTGCCACTGACCGACGCGCGCTTGCTTGAATTTGTTCTTTTCGGCTATGTCCTTTATCATCCCTGACTTCCATATGTCGAAGAAGAATATAAGAGTGCCGCCTTTCTTCAGAACCCTGTAGTATTCTTTGAACAGCAGGTCCCAGTCGATCTCTTCTTTGTCCCAGTCTCCAAAATCTATGGAAACCTTTCCATATTTGACTATCATGTCTTTGTTGGCCACTTCGGAGTAGCTCGTGAATCCGGAATTCTTAGATATTAGGTATGGCGGATCGACGAGTATGAGGTCGACCGAATTGCTGGCTATCTTTGGAAGATGCTCGAAGCAGTCGGCGTTTGCAATCATAGTTTATATATATGCCGACATGAGGCCCCTCTAAAATAATATATAAACAAAACCCAGAAAGTAGATGAGAATACTGGAATTCATAAAATCCCGAATAGCTCCTTATTTCAAAATAAAGGATTCGAAGAAGATAGACATAAAGAAGCTGCCTTCACAGGGATTCTTCTATGCGGATGGATTCGAGCTGTCGATAAGTAAGGCGGCGGTAGAGTCGATAGAGGAATACGAGAAAGGATACGATCCAGAGGACCTTGGAATGATATTGTCCAAATTGAAGAAGATAGTAAGAGAGAACGTGATATTGTCAGACGGATATACGTTCAGCCATATAAAGAGCATAGACGTAGTCTTCATCTTCTTGGAAATAGTGACGCACACCAAAAAGAGGCCAGTACAGCTTGAATACTACAACGACGAGATAGGAGCAATCGACAAAATAGACTTCAATCACAAAAACTTCAACTACTTCTCTTTCGACGAAGATGTGCTGAAAGGATGGATTCCAGCAGAGAGATGCTTTCATATAAGCGGATACAAATTCACGCTGCCTTCTATCGGAGTGGAGAACTCGCTCACGAACTATCTGATATCGAAATCATCGGATGCCGACGCGCTAAAATACAACGACTACAGCTATTCGTTCACCTATTTCTTAGGAAACAGGGAATTCGTAACTTTCGAGGAGATAGACAATCTGATAGAGATATTCAACAATGACCTTGACGAAGAAGAGACGGAAAAGGTAGATTCCATAGTAGCCACCTTTCAGCCATTGCAGAGATATTCTCTCGTGAAGAACAACCGCGTGATAGAGATGAGCTCTAAGATCAACCTGCAGGAAATCTGGAAATGACCTAGATTCCGAATCTAGAAGACAGAGCTAGATGGTTTTTCGATACCTCGGCTGCATCCAGTGTCTTGTTGTACATTCTGAACATATAAAAGTATCCTTGCAAAGGCCATCTGTTTAGATGAGTTCCGGAAAAATATCCACCAGCCAGCATATTTATAGTAAGAGATGTATCAGGAGCCAATGCAGAAGATATCAGAGATCCATTGAGATAGAAACTTACCGTCCTGTCTATTCCAAAAGTGAAGCAAAGAGTCGCCGCCTTAGAATAGATGTTGTAAGATGTTATCGTGCTCGAATTTATATAGGTCGAGGTAGACGCATCTCTGAAGAACATATACCAGCTTGTCGGACTTCCGTAGATTCCTACCCATGGACTGCTCGTAGTTCCTGGCCCGCATAGAGAATGATATTGATTTTCGGCGTTAGGTCGAAGCCTGACCACAAATTCGAGAGAATATTTTGATTGGTCCGATATCGAAAGAGTCGGCGTCATAGTTATCCATGTAGCGGTCGTAGACACGCCTGATGCATTGTAGAAAGACTTGCTCGCAGAGTCATACGCGAATCCGGCCTGCATGGATCCGCTCGCGCCTCTCCTTCCTATATCGTACCAGTCCGATCCCGATCCTGAATAAGAATAGGCATTCGCGGCATCTAGATAGATAGAAAGTCCGTCGGTAGTTATCTTAGGTGAATAGTGAAACGCCATTTGATTCTTTAGCTTTATCTATATATAAAAAAAGCCCGCTCTAAAGCGGGCTTTCTCTTAAAGCTGGATAGCCTTGATTTCGTTGAAGAGAGCCTTCCTGTCGACTTCCATCAGCTTCATCACGTCGAAAACCTTGTCGGAGAATCCGGCCAGGCAGAAAACGTTCTGCTCAGGAAACTGGAGCGTTCCCAATCCAGCCAAGTCCCAAGAGTAGACGTAAGGGTTGGCGTCGTGCTTCTTCTTGTAGGAAGCGAATTCCGAAGAAGGAGTGGTGTAGCCCATCCATCCCTGCATGTCTGAGAGGATTATTACCCTGTCGTACTTCTTGTTGGCCTTGTTGAAGATGGCCTTGAAGTTCGTCCCGCCGCCAGAGTATCTGAAAGATCCTCTGATAGTCATCACAGAATCCAAAGGATTGTATGACTTGTACTGGGCGTCCGTAGAGAAAGTCATCACGTCGCAGCCGTTGACCTTCGCCAATATCGCGCCGAACAGGCTGGCGATCTCAGACGGCCTTCCAGACATAGAGCCGGAAACGTCCATAACTACTAAAGTCTCGCCGTCGAACTTAGGCACGTTTGCCAACGAGACTTCGAGCGCCTGGTTGATCGCGACAAGAACCTTCCTCACAGAAGAGTCAGATCCTAATCTCGAGATCTCGTCGTATGCGGTGGCAAACCTGAAAGGCAGAACCCTGCTCTTCTTGATAAGGTTCTCGCTTACGAGCATCTCGCATGCAGCGTCGATAGCAGAAGGAGCCTGAGATATGATGTTTCTCAAGTTCCTCAACAGAGCGAAGTATCCTATCTTCTTTGAAGAGATAAGCTCGCCCCATGCCTCAGCCTTAAGCTTTGAAAGGTCTTCCTCGCCTTCGGCAGCCTGGCCGGCAGCGGATAGCTTGGCTTCCCAGGTCTCGGTGTTCTTAAGCTTGCCGTTGATAAGCAAGTTGAGCGCCTCTTTGTTCCTGTCGGTAGGAACAGGGTGCACGATGTTGACAACGTCGACCAATTTGACTTCTTTGTTGTCGCCTTTGTATTTGGCAATCTGATATCCGTCGAACTTGTCGAATGCTGCGGCGAATCCCTTCTTCAGCGCATTAGGGAACTTTGCTTTGCCTTTCCCAGTCTTATTGGCAAGGTAGTAAGCCAAGATCTCGGTCATGTCGTCTGGACGAACTACGACTTTGTCGTAGAAGCTCTTAGCCCATTCGAATCCGGCAAGCTGAGACGTAAGCTCTCCTGCAAGTCCATGCGTGATGGACCTCATTCCGAACTTGTCTCGGGAATAGATGGCAGCCTTAGCTACGAACTCCTTGTCGCCGATCTTCTCGGAAAGCGCCTTCAGGTCCTTCAGAGTCGTAGATCCGCTCTTGTAGAACTGGTCGTTGACGAAGGACGTCAATAGCATAGAAACAAGCGCTAGCTCGTTCGTTTGTGAATAGGCTTGGCCTCCTGCCAAGTTTTCAGTCAAAGTCTTAGGCTTTGATACGGTCGCGTTGAATTTTCCCATAATTATATAATCTTTTTAATTGTCAATAAAAAGGCCGGTCTGCATCTCTGCAGTCCGGCCGTAAATAAGTTAGCAAGCAAGAAAATTTAGCCTAAGGCGTTACAGAGAATTCTCCCGAAACTCTGCCTGTGGTTGACGTGTTCCATCTCACGCGATTCTTTATTTTCAGGAAGTAATCGTTTTCCTGGGCTTCTGCCTCTTAAAGAAAGAGGTCTTCGGTAGCCAGCCGGACTTTTTCGCTTTAATCTGACCGCCCCTTTCGGATTTAGCTTCAGATGCAGCAGCTTCGCTGTCGCTAGGCACTTTTCTGATAGTTGAATTTACATTGTTTCGAAGTATCTTAAACTATCGCTATGCTTGCTATCAAATATCGGCCGAGTAAGTCGGGAACGGGTGTGTGTCTAAATATTCCAAAATTCGAAGTAACCCTTTCTCTCGCTACGGCTGTTTTTGTTAGTCTTTGTTTTATATTTTGTTTTCAAAAAGTTTCGATCTCTCTGAAAAATTTATTTCTTATTGTTTTTCGTCTCACAAAGATATATCTCTTATTCCGATCTACCAAATAAGTTTTGAAAATTTCGTTAATTATATATAATAGCCAAAATCGTTGTTTTTTCTAAGGTGGATTTTTTATAGAAACAAAAAAGAGAGAATGTGTACATCCTCTCTATTTTCGATTTCATTATGAATCCTAAGATCCGCAAGCGATGCAATCCTCTGGGTTGTCCAGCGAGCAGCTGATTTCAGCCATCTGCTCTTCGACGGTCTTCTTCGCAGCTTCCTGTACGGTGAACTTGACGGCGTCTGTCGCAGACTTGTTCCTCAGATAGTAGATTCCAGTCTTCAGAGTGTATCTCTTGTCTCTGTAGCATCTAGGCTTGCCTTCTTTGTCGTAGATTACTTCGATGTTATCTCCTTGCGGGATGACTACTTCTCCGTTCTCTCCGGCCATCAGGTTTCTCCTTCCCCATCCATAGAAATGCATTGCAGTAAGCTTCGCGAAGTTAGGAGAGTCCATGAAGATGTTCATTGACTGAGTCTGGTCGATGAAGGCACCTCTCTCTGCCGCCATCTCGATCACGTCTCTCTGCTTGATCTCGTATACGGTCTTGAATATCTCTTTCAGGTTCGTAGGAACTTCTGGGACGTTCTGAACAGACCCGTTTTCGGAGATGATCTTCTTCCTCAGGTTCTCGTTCCAGATTCCAAGCTTGACAAGCTCTTTCACAAGATATTTGTTCACCATGATGAATGTGCCGGAAAGTACGCTTCTCGTATACATGTTGGAAGTCTGTGCTTCGCAAGACGCCTCGTTTCCTAAGATAGAAGCGGTAGAAGCAGTAGGCATGATACATGTAGTAAGAGAGTTTCTGACTCCATGCTTCTTCACTTCTTCTCTCAGCTTGTCCCAATCCCATCTCTTGCTTGGCTTCGCGCCCCAAAGGTCGAACTGGAATTTCCCTTTCGATATAGGAGATCCTTCGTATGTGGCATATGTCCCATGCACTTTAGCCAGGTCGCAAGACGCCTTGATAGAAGCGTAGTAGATAGTCTCGAATATCTCTTTGTTCAATTGCTTGGCTTCTTCGGACTCATATGAAAGACCTAAAGTGAAGAAGACGTCTGCCAATCCCTGAACGCCCAATCCTACTGGCCTGTGGCAAAGGTTGGAGAACTTCGCCCCTTTAGAAGGGTAGTAGTTAACGTCTATTACGTTGTTCAAGTTCACGATGGCGTCGTATGCGATGTCGTATAGCTTGTTGAAGTTGTAAGTCTTGTTCTTGTTGATGAACTTAGGAAGAGCGATAGAAGCCAAATTGCACACTGCAGTCTCGTTGACAGACTCTTCTCCCCAGAACTCGCCCAAGCCAAGCTTTTCAAGAAGCTCTTTGTTCTTCAAGATAGCATCTTGTGATTTGGTGATTCCTGTGGCCTCGACGATTTCCGCGCAGAGGTTGGAAGACTTGATCATTCCGATATTCTCTTGGTTCGACTTGGAGTTGACAGAGTCTTTGTATAGAAGATATGGTGTTCCTGTCTCGATCTGAGATTCCAGAATCTTGTTCCATACGTCTCTCGCCTTGACTACTCTCTTGTATTTTCCTTCGGACTCGTACTTCGTGTATAGGTTCCTGAACTCTTCGCCATAGGATTCGTTAAGCCCTGGACACTCGTGAGGACACATAAGAGCCCATTCTTCGTCGAGCTCGACTCTTTCCATGAAGAGGTCGTTCATCCACATAGCCAAGAAAAGGTCTCGGGCGCGGATCTCGTCTTTTCCTTGGTTCTTCCTAAGATCCAAGAAATCCATAATGTCTCCGTGCCATGGCTCCATATATATGGCGATAGATCCTTTTCTCTTTCCGCCGCCTTGGTCTACGGCCCTCGCAGTCTCGTTGTAGATCTTCAAGAAAGGAACGATTCCGTTTGATGTGCCGTTTGTTCCGGCGATATATGTTCCTTTGGACCTTACTTTGTTGAAGGCGATTCCGATACCTCCAGCGTTCTTGGAGATAAGCGCTGCTTCTTTAAGAGTGTCGAAGATTCCTTCGATAGAGTCGTCTTGAGTATCCAGAAGAAAGCAAGAAGAAAGCTGAGGCCTTGGAGTTCCTGAGTTGAACAGAGTAGGAGTCGCATGAGTATAGTATCCTTCGGACAATTCGTTGTATGTCTTGAACGCCTTCTCTAGGTTTTCTCCCCAGATCTGAAGAGCGGTCCTCATATACATGTACTGAGGCCTTTCGGCAACTTTTCCGTTTATCTTCAGAAGATATGACTTCTCGAGAGTCTTGTATCCGAAGAAGTCGAAGTTGTGGTCTCTCGAATGCACTATGGCAGAGTCGATTTCGTCTGCGTGCTTTCCGACAAGATTGTAGAACGACTCCGAAACGATAGGCGAGTGAAGGCCTGTGTTTGGATCTACGTAATTATATAAGTCTTCTACTGTCTCAGAGAAGCTCTTTTTGGTCTCTTTGTGGAGAGCCGTTATGGCTATCCTGGCAGCAAGCACGGAATAGTCCGGGTGCTTCGTCGCCAAAGAAGCGGCCGTTTCCATAGCCAACTGGTCAAGCACCGAAGTCTTGATGTCTGGAGTAATTCCTTCTATCACCTTCTGCGCGATTTCGAAAGGGACGATCCATTTCTGGTCCAGGCCGTATGTCTGCTGGTTGATTCTGTCCACGATCTTGTCGAACTTGACCGGCTCTTTCTTGCCGTTCCTCTTTGTTACTTTTATCATGCTCATCTTTCTTAATTTTTGTTGTTTATATATTAGGCGATTTTCGCGATTGTTTTTTATATGCCGAAAATTTTTATGTTTTTTACAGGCTCGAATTTTTTTTACAAAAAGTCGATATTGTTCAGCTTGTTGAGATTGTTCTTGAATTTCGTGTTGTTCAGAATCTTAGTTATCTCGCTGATATGCACGATATAGATGTTTTCGTATGAATCTATCTTGAACTCGCTGGTCTCGTAGAACGTCTCCATCACTACTCCTGTTATAAGCGTGCTGCTTCCCCATTCGTCTTCGTGCATGAATTCAAGCTCCGTTCCTTCGTATATGTTTCTATTCGTTATCTCTTTGGAGTTGGAAGTCTTTCCGATGTGGTCTTGAAGCTCTGCTATTATCATGTTTCTCCATTTCCCGTCGAGAAGCTTGAACATGTTGAATAGATTGTCGGAGAAATAGATAGCCAGCTCGTTGAAAAGCTCTACGTTGGTGAAGCTCTCGCTTTCGAGGTTTCTCTTCAGCAGGTTGAAATACTCGTTGAAGTCTACTCTAGAAGGCTTTCTCCTGTTGTTTAGGAAGTTTATGGAAGTGTTGTCGCTAAGTATGGAGTATACTCTCTCTTTGACGAGCTTAGTCCTAACGTATGCCTCGTTTTCGATAGACTCGAAATAGTAGCTGGACGATTTGTCTACTTCTATAGACTCTTTGTGATAAAGAGCGAATCCGTCGAGGTCGTCTTCGTCGAGAGGGTCTTCTTTCTTTCCTTTGAAGATAGAGTCGTATTTAAGAGAGTGTTTGCCCTCCAGCTTGTGCTTTGACAGGACTATCTCGTTTTCGTCTGTCTCTGACGGCTTTTCCTCTTCTTTGTCGATAAGCTCTAGATCGTCTTCGTCTATCTCGATGAGTATGTCGAGGTCGTCTTCGTCTTCGTCTATCGAGATGGCGGAATCGGACTTTTCATCATCGCAATCTTCTTCTTCTATAGAAGATTCGTCTAGCACCTCTTCAGTCACTTCATCCATTTCGTCTTCTAACTCGTCTTCGTCTCTGGTTTTCTTAGCCATAGAATATAATATTTTTTTTTATATAAAACAAGAATATCTTTGTTTTTTTATTGGTCTAGAAACTGGTCGTTTTCCAGCGTCAAATAGGTAGGGTTTAGATTCAGCTTTATCTGAGACTTGGAAAAGTCTCCATCTCGCTGCTTGAGAAGCTTGAACCTGTATAGGTTCATCCTCTTCATCTCTTCTGTCCTTATTATCGCGAAGAAGGTGTCTGCGGTCTCCGCTATCGCCTTAGATTCCGGAACAGATTCGAGCGTGATGTCTGAAGCGTTCCACGCGTCTTTGGCCACCTGAACTCCAGTTATGACCGGACATTTGTATTTCGCGCCTACCGCCCTAAGCCCCTCCGCCAAGCTTTTCCCTTTCGTGTATAGGTTATCCGCAAGCGCGCCTTTTGTAGTGGCCACAAGAGTTATATAGTCGACTATTATCATATCGATCTTGATATCCCTCTTCTCCTTAAGCTTCTGTATGTAGTTGTCGAAATCTGCCACGGTTGCGGTTCCTGCGGCCCAGAACTTCGTGATTATCTTTCCTACCTTCTTTTCGAACAGGTCCGATCCGCCAGCAGTCTTCGAAAGGTTGGCGATTTTCTTCTTTATCATCTCCGTGTCTTTGGAGAGAGTGTCGTAGTCGTTTATAGGAATATGGAGCCTCATAGCACCGAGCCTCTTCATGACCTTCCTCTCGCTCATCTCCAGCGTTATATAGAGCACATTGTGTCCCATATTGGCGGACTGCACCGCGAAGTTCTGCATCCAGAGGCTCTTTCCTCCATTGGTCTGCGCCATTATCACGTTTAGAGTCGAGATGTCCCAGCCACCGCCAAGCATGTGGTCTATCGTCTCGAATCCGCACTTCACCTTGAATCTGGAAGAATCCTGTATGTGGTGTTCCGGCTCGTCGAAGTCAGATCCCAAGTCGTCGTCCTGCACGAAGTTGGTAGAAGACATCTCGTCTACTATTCCCTTTATTCGGTTCGCGGCCTCTACCGCCTTATCGAAGTTGGATACGGAGTCTAGATTCCTTGTCTCGTCGATGATGTCCACAGTTCCGGTCTTGAGCCTGTTGGCGAGAACCCACCCGTTGAAGTTAGGCTCGATGAAATTCTTCTCGTCGTATTCTTTCAGGTCTACCTGAAGTATCGACTTGAGGATCTCCTTTGTTATCATTCCCTCTTTGTCTTCCAGCGCCACCATGTCGAGAATCTGTCTGGGCGTGGGTATCTTAGCGTCGCCTTTCAGCATGTATTCCCTGATGACTCCATATACGAACTGTATCTCGGAGTTCCTGAAGAAATATGGCTTGACGATGTCGAAATACTTCTTGTTTCCTAAAATGTAGTTGAAATATACTTTCTCTAATTGCGGCGTCGTCATTTGTGGATTTGAATTTATTTTAACATGTATTATATCAATCCACCGCAGTTAGTTTGCGAAAGTCTTCGGATCCTTCAGGGCTCCTCTTTGATCATCGGCGCTTCCCCGCCATGGTCGAAGTCTTTATAGTGAGCTATCTTCTGTATTATAGGAGTCTCTATATCGTCTGCTATCTCCCGCTCGTCTTCGGAATCTCCGAATCTCGATATGAGCTTGGCCACTCCATGCTTGGCTGCTATGGTGCCTACTCCCGCGGCGAAGGCCACTAGATTTTCAGGAAGTATCCTTCCGACCGAGAAAAGGTCGGGAAAGTTGTTTATGGCGTTGTCTATGACGTTCATGACCGGAATAAGCATAGAAGTATATGCCAGCATGTCGACCATTCCGCTCGCCGCGTTTCCGAAAGCAGTCTTCACAGAATCCCATACAGACTTGACTCCTGATCTTATTCCCTCAAGAGTCTTCTTCAAATCGCCTTTGAATACCTTTTTCCAGAAAGAATCGTAGAAAGACCTTATTATGGCGATAGTCCTCTTCAGTATAGGAGAGTCTCCTGTGGAGGAATTAGGAGATACCGTCTGGTTCAGCTCCTGAAGAACCTTGACGTTTATGTCGTCTATCACCATGTCTCTCTCGCTCTTCTCTTCATTGCGGCCCTTCTTATTTCCGTCCCCTATTATTATTATGGATATGGCCGCTAGAGTAAGAAGAACGACGCTTCTCTTGGTTATCTGGAAGCCTTCGAGCCTCATGATGCTCTCTACTATAGGATAGAATCCTCCAATTCCGAATCCGAAAGTAGGTATCAGCCTGGAGTTGAGGCCTAGGTCGTCCTTTATCTTCTGGAACTCGGATCTATATTCTTCAAGCTTGGCGTCCGCGCCGCTTCTTTTTGTTCCTCCCGATGCTTCTTTTATAGAAAGAAGCTGGTCAGCCACGAAATCAGCTATTGCTTCGTTGGCGAAATATTGGTTGAATCTCTTTATGCTTGCCATATAGTATATATTATTTGCCCGGAATGAAATTTTCCAGCGATATCCAGTCGACCTTGTCGTATATCGCCTCCGGCCTCCATATCCACCTGCCTTCTTTCTCAGAATAGACGCAGTGCTTCTGCATGTACCACTTTCCATCTATCTCAACAAACTGCTCGCGCTGTATGCCTAGTCCGATTCCCGTTTCCACGAACTCCTTCTCGAACCAGTCGTCTAGCGAGTAGCTTTCGAATCCGGATCCGCCATCGTATTTCAGATGCATCGCGTCGCCTTTGTATATGTATCCGTTCTGGTATCTAGAGAATACGTAGTCGTATTCGTCTTCTATCTCCTCGCCGTAGATGTCGTACATGTTGTGGTAAACGTCGAACCCACCGTCCGTGTCCTGCAGCTTGTAGTATCTTCCACCAGAAGGCTCTGTATTGCTCAGACATTCTCCCTGCGCGTAGCAGAGCGTGTCCATATAAGGAAAGCCGTCGCCTTTGTATTTGAAGACGTCAGGGCATTTCACCTTTATGTCGAGCGACTTCTCTTCTTCTCCCAATACGAAAGAAGATCCGCCGCTGACGTTTCGCCTCTTGTACCATACCCCGTTCTCTTTTGCCCATTCGAGGAACTTCTGATAGTCCTTGCTGTAGTTGTAGTAGACCCTATCCATTATCTTCCTGCCTTTGGAGTCTGTCCATATGAGCGCACGTCCTTTTATAGTCGGTCCGTAGGACATATCCTCGTCGAGCAGCACGAGCACGCCACATCCTTTTACGAAAGAATAGAAAGCGACCCACTCCATGTCGTTCATGCAGGAATTGTCGAGATTTGATCCGCTGCAGTCTTCGTAGTTCTCCGTCTGGTATGCTTCTTGTATCTGTATTCCTGTCCAGACTTCGAATATCCCACCGCTCTTCGTCGCCCTCCACTTGTCTACGAACTCGCCGTACTGAGGATCCGTGAACGTGTCGAGCAGCAGCTGCTTGGCAAGCTTTCCTACCCTGAGCTCTACATGCCTGTGATCCTTGTAAGGAAGGAAATACATCCTTATGAATCTGCCGAGGAATGCGGCAGAATGTCCCAGATTCTTCATATGGTCGAAGACCTTGTCGACTTCCATGCACCCGACGGTGTTGTCTCTATCGCCGATGTCTATGTAGGTGAACTCCTGCTCGGTATTCTCGAGCTCGAGAAGCGCGTCGGCGATAGGCCCACCAATCTTCTTGAGCTTGCCTCTGAGCTCGGGAGAGTATCTCATCTGGCCTTTCAGCTCGGATCTTTCCTCAAGAATGAACTCGGTATAAGAAAATAACCTCATAACGTATATATAAAAACGAGAAAAGCGGTTTTAGAGATTAATATATACATTACAAAAACAATTTTTATCTAGATATGAAACACCTGAAAAAATTCGAAAACTTCGAGGAAGAAGATCTGTTGGCTAGGCCAGCCGAAGACTTCGAAGTATTCTCTTCCGAAGAAGAGGAAGAGGAATGCGCTCCATGCGAAAACGAAGAAGAGGAAGAGCTCGAAGAAGAGGATCTTGAAGGCGAAGAAGAAGTGAAAGACTGGAACGACGCTCAGACTCT
>Ga0078894_10001528_pt1 | contig 17283 bp, 16 predicted proteins | sample LauGreSu1BDMLBSD_2_FD_67506 | JGI IMG/M metagenome (GOLD analysis project Ga0078894, IMG submission 67506) | Freshwater lake microbial communities from Lake Michigan, USA - Su13.BD.MLB.SD (version 4) (version 4) | ecosystem: Environmental > Aquatic > Freshwater > Lake | place: Lake Michigan... | reverse complement strand
TTAAATGATTTATTTTGATTAAAAAAGTCAAAATGATTGAAAAAACTATATTGTAGCCTTGATTTAAAATACAAAACTACATTATAAATTTTAAAAAGACTATAAAAAGCTATATTTTAAAGTAATTTAAAATTCTAAAATTACCATCTCACTTTTTTTGAATGTATTGGATCTTAAATTTTGATTCACAATGCTTTTAATATCAAAAGATAATTGCTCTATCATTCGTAGTTTTGCAAAAGGACGATAATATACCATACTGATTTCTCTTACAGGTATTGGAGTCTTAAATTCAATAACTTTTGTTTTTCGCTCTTTTGACAGAGTTTCATAATATAACTCGGGAATAAAAGTAAGTCCTCCCATGACATCTACCATATTTAATATGGTTTCAAATGAATTTGCTTGAAATTTAAGGTTGTTAGGAAGCGGGTGCCCATTATTAATTTGACATAATTGTATTACTTGATCTCGCATACAATGTCCTTCTTCCAGCATCCAAAGTGGTTGTTTGGCTAGTTCTTCTGGCAAAATATATTTTTTATCTTTGCTTAGATTGCCATAAACCATTAAAGTTTCATAATATAGAATAGATTCTTCAATTTGTTCATCTTGAATAGGTGTAGAAAGAATTCCTACATCAATAGTGCCCTCTTTTAGTTGTCTAATGATATTATGTGTAGTAATTTCGAAAAGTTCTAATTCTAATAGAGGATAGGCATCCATCAAGGGGAATAGAATTTTGGGTAATAATGAATTAGCAATAGTTGGGATAATACCCATGCGAAGCTTACCTTCTACTTTATGTTCTTTAGATTTTGCCAAAGCAACTATTTCTTTTGAATGGAATAAGGCTTTTTTTGCTTCTACAATTATTTCTTTGCCCAGTTCAGTTGTTATAATTGGACTCATTTTCCGATCAAATATGACTATATTTAATTCTTCTTCTAGTTTTTTGATCATCATGCTAAGTGTAGCTTGTGTAATATTACAATGTATAGCAGCTTTGCTAAAATGCTTAAACTGATCCACGGCTATTATGTATTCTAATTGTTGTAAGTTCATTGATGAAAACTATTAAATTCTTTGCAAATATAGTGAAAATCTATAATAATAGGTTAATTTTGAATAGCGCTATTTTTTCAGTATAATCAAATGTATCTAAAAATAAAAAAACATATTAAATAAAAAAAATCTAGTATATTTGCACTCCAAAATTTAAGGAAAGCGGGCGTGGTGAAATTGGTAGACACGCTAGACTTAGGATCTAGTGCTTCGCGGCATGGGGGTTCGAGTCCCTCCGCCCGCACCAACTTGATGAATGAACGCAGATGGAAATTGTCAATATATTCATCTGCGTTTTTTTTATTTAAAACAAAAAATTAATATAATTATAAACAATATGCAAATTACTAAAGAATCAAAAGCACTTTTAAACGATGTTGTAAAAGTTCAAATTCAAAAAGATGACTATTTACCAGGTTTTGAGAATAAAGTTAAAAAATATTCAAAAACAGTTGATGTTAAAGGTTTTAGAAAAGGAATGGTTCCTGTTGGAATGGTAAAAAAAATGTATGGTGATGGAATTTTGGCAGAGGAAATTAATGCTTTAATCGATAAAAGTTTGGATAATTTTATCAAGGAAAATAATATTAAAATGCTTGGACGTCCAATTCCATCTGAAAGTCAGGAACAAATTGAATTGAAATGGCAAGAAAATAAAGATTATACTTTCGAATTTGAAATTGGATATCAGCCAGATATTACATTAAATTTTGGCAAACATGTTTTCAAAAAATATGAATTAAAATTTGATGCAAGTATAGTAGAAAAAGAAATGGAAAATGTTACCAAATATTTCCAAAAACTAGAAGATACTTCAGATCCTATTAAAGAAAATGATACGATATATTTCAAATTGACAGATGGCAAAGAATATACTTCAGATTCATTTTGCAGTACAAATGACCTTACAAAGGCAGGTTCAAAAGCATTTATACGAAAAAAAGCAGGGGATAAGGTAGAAGGGAAAGTATTTGACTTGATTAATAATGAAAAATTAGACATCAAAAAATTTGTTTTTAATTTAAAAGCTGAAGAAACATTAGACCCCGCATTGGAAAATGAAAATTTGACTTTTGAAATCACAAATGTAAAAACAACCGTTGTCCCAAAAGAGTTGACTGCTGATCAAATTAAATTGATTACTAGGGATGAAAATAAAACAACTTTGGAAGAACTAAAATTGTTTTTGGGTGATGAAATCAAAGCTCAGTATGTAAATATTTCTAAGAATTATCTTTATACAGATATCTATAAATATATCATTGAAGATTATAAAATGGACTTGCCAATGGAGTTTATGAAAAAATGGTTGGTAAGTGAAAAAGATAATAATCTGACTCCAGAAACGGTAGAAAAAGAATTGTCAAATATCGAAAAACAAGTAAAATGGGATGTCGTTTCGAATCAATTTGCTACTCAAAATGAAATTAAAGTTGAATTTGAAGAAATAAAAAACGAATTTGCAAACCGTTATTATAGTTATTTCGCACAGTCTGGTTATACACCAGATCCAGCTCAAATTGAAGGATTTGTAAAAGAATCTATGAAAGATCAAAAACAAGTTCAGAAAGTTTATGAAACTATTTTGGATGAGAAATTGTTGAGCAAAATGGCTGAAGGTGTCAAAACAGAAACTGTTTTAATGACAGAAGAAGAGTTTGTGACTGAAAGTGCCAAAAGAAACGAAAAATAATTTTCAATAAATCAAGTATTAAATCATTAATCTACATTGAATATGGAACATTTAGGTCAAGAATTTGTAAAATATGCAACCAAACATAGCAAAATAAACGATAAATACGTAAACGATTTTATTTGGCAGGCTACCTCTCCCGTTATCAATGATTATATTACACCTAATATTATCGAAGAGCGAAGAATGAATGCTGTGGCTATGGATGTTTTTAGTAGATTGATGATGGATCGTATTATCTTTTTAGGTGTTCCTATCTATGATGATGTAGCTAATATTATTCAAGCGCAGTTACTTTTTATGGAAAGTACGGATGCTAAAAGTGATATTCAAATATATATCAATTCGCCTGGTGGTTCTGTGTATGCAGGTCTTGGAATATATGATACTATGCAGTATATCAATCCCGATGTAGCTACAATATGTACCGGTTTGGCGGCATCAATGGCAGCGGTGTTGTTATGTGCAGGGAAAAAAGGAAAACGTACAGCTTTGCCTCATGCAAGAGTTATGATTCATCAGCCTCTTGGAGGTGCTGGCGGAATGGCTAGCGATATCGAAAATACGGTTATTGAAATAAACAAACTTAAAACAGAATTATACGAAATTCTGGCTAATCACTCCGGACAATCAGTCGAAAAAATTGGTGCGGATAGTGATCGTGATTTTTGGATGCGTGCCGCAGAAGCTAAAGAATACGGTATGATTGACGAAGTTTTACAAAGAAAATAATTCATTTAGATGGCTAGTAAGCTAAAAGATAAATGCTACTTTTGTGATAAAAAAGCTAATGAAGTAGCTATGCTGCTTAATGGATTGGAAGCTCAAATTTGTGATGCTTGCACATCTTTTGCTAAAGAAATTATTGATGAGGCTTTGGGACAATCCAAAACTAAAAATAAATCATCAATTCAACACTCTTTTTCGTTTGACAAATCTCCAAAACAAATAGTTGCATATTTGGACAAGTATATTATTGGACAGGATTATGCCAAAAAAGTATTGAGTGTAGCGATCTATAATCATTATAAACGTATAGGGCAGCAGATTGCTGAAGATGAGGTAGAAATAGAAAAATCGAACATATTGATGGTAGGTAATACTGGAACTGGCAAAACACTTTTAGCAAAAACCGTTGCTAAATTGCTTAATGTTCCTTTTGCAATTGCCGATGCTACTACATTTACACAAAGTGGATATGTAGGCGAAGATATTGAAAGTATTATTACAAGATTGCTCCAAAACTGTGATTATGATATTGCAAAAGCGGAGAAAGGGATCGTTTTTGTAGATGAAATAGATAAAATAGCTCGTAAAGGAGAAAATGTATCTATTTCTAGAGATGTGTCGGGCGAAGGGGTTCAACAAGGTCTTCTTAAACTTTTGGAGGGTAGCGAAGTATTGGTTCCACCTCAAGGAGGTAGAAAACATCCAGAACAGCCTATGCTCAAGGTAAATACAAAAGACATTTTGTTTATATGTGGAGGTGCATTTGAAGGCATCGAAGAAATTGTTGGAGGTCGATTGAATAAAAATACATTGGGATTCAAAAAAAGTATGAATTCCAAAAAGGAAATAATAGAGATTGATTTGCTTAAACAAGTGAATGCTCTTGATATAAAGAAATTTGGAATAATACCAGAGTTGTTGGGAAGATTGCCAGTAGTGGTATCATTATTACCATTGGATAGAGAAGCTTTAAAAAAGATACTTTCTGAGCCTAAAAATAGTCTTGTAAAACAATATATAAAATTGTTTGAATATGAGGGTAAAAAGCTTATATTTAAGGAAAATGCTATAGATTTCATAATTGATAAAGCAATGGAGTATCAATTGGGTGCAAGAGGGTTGCGTTCTATTTGTGAAGTTATTATGACAGAATTGATGTATGATAGCGCAGACAGTAAGTCTAAAACTATAACTGTAGACAGTAAAATAGCCCATGAATTGTTTGAAAAAAATAATACATTTTCGTTGGCGAGTTAGGTTGAAATTAGCTCCTATTATATCATTTTCATTAACCTCTATTTCTGATTCAAGGTATGTTATTGCTTAAAAATGAAAAATAAATTAAACTTAAAGTTATTATTATCTATCTAAAAATTCAAATTCATCGCTTCATATGAAAAAAATAATATTATTAGTTCTTACAATAGGGTTCACGTGGAATACTTATGCTCAAAAAATTGCATTTATTGAAAGTGAATTTATTTTAGATAAGGTAAGTTCCTATAAAATGGCAAAAGAAAAACTAGATAAACAAAGTCTGGATTGGCAAAAAGAAATAGAAGGGAAAATGAAAGAGCTTGATGTGTTATACAAAAAATTTCAATCCGAACAAGCGTTGTACACTGAACAAATGAAACAAGATAAAATTGCTGAAGTAGAGAAGAAAGAAAAAGAGGTATCCGAGATGCAAAAACAACGATTTGGACCCAATGGTGATGTATTCAAAAAGCGTCAAGAGTTAATTCAACCTATTATCAATCAAATGTTTGATGAAGTGAAAAAAATAGCTGAATCAAAAGGGTATGATCTTGTTGTAGATAAAAATAATGGAAATTCAATTGTATATAATAATTCAAAATTAAATATTAGCGACCAAGTTGTAAAAGCTATGGGATATTAAGAAAAAAGTATTATTATTGCACTTTAATTTTAAATATAAAAAATCATCAAAAAATTAATAAAAATGAAAAAAAGCATCTTAATTTTATTAGCTACTTTTAGTTTGACAAGTGTATTTGCTCAAAAAATGGCTACAGTAAACTCAAATGAATTGGTATTTTCAATGCCTGAAACAAAAGCATTGCAAGGAAAAATTCAAGAAAAACAAAATGAATTGTCAAAACAATTGGAAACCATGTACAAAGATTATCAAACAAAAGCAGAAGCTTTGAAAAATATTGATACAAAAGCTATGTCAGCTATCCAAGAAGCAAAGGTTAAAGAATTGCAAGATTTGCAAAAAAGAATTGAAAGCTTTGAACAAGCTGCTCAAAAAGAAGTTCAAAAAATGGAGCAAGATTTGTCTGTGCCTATTATAGAAAAAGCAAAGAAAAATATTGAAATGGTAGCGAAAGAAAAAGGTTATTCTCATGTATTTGATGTGTCTGGTGGAGGATTAATTGTATATCCTACTTCAGATGATATCACTGCGGCTACAAAAACTAAAATGGGTATTTCATTGAATGCTCCAGCTGTTGTTCCAGCGCCTGCATCTCCAAAAAAATAATGTAGTTTGATTCAAAAAAATCAATCTATTGGAATATTTGATAGTGGCATTGGTGGCCTTACGGTTGCCAATGCCATTTCTCATTTATTGCCAAATGAACATATCGTATACTATGGCGATACTGAACACATGCCATATGGAGAGAAATCACAAGATTTAATCAAGACGTTCTCCAAAAAAATTACAAAATTTTTAATTGAAAATAAAAATTGTAAAACCATTGTTATCGCTTGCAATACAGCTTCAGCTGCAGCTTATGCAGAATTAAAAGAAGCATATCTTGGTCAAATTCCTATTATAAATGTAATTGATCCAATGGTGGAACATATCGTAGCTTCGGATTATAAAAAAGTAGGAATTATTGCTACACGCGGCACGATAGATTCTAATGTATATCAAAGTAAGCTTCATCGAAGAAAGCCCGAACAAGATTTTGCCGCAATGGCTACTCCGTTATTGGCATCTATGATTGAAGAGAGTTTTATCAATAATGAGATAAGTCATGCCATTCTTCATGAATATTTGAGTCATTCAATGTTAGAAAATATAGATGCTTTGGTTCTAGCTTGTACGCATTATCCCTTAATAGTAAATGAAATTGATGCGTTTTTTAATCACAACGTACATTTACTTAATTCCGCAAAAGTCGTTGCCGAAAAATTGAAATGGATTTTGGAAAAAGAAAATTTAATTTCAGATTGTAATAAAGAACTAAAAAATGAATTCTTGGTTTCAGATTTAACTGAAAATTTTGTCAAATCTACACAGCTTTTTTATGGCGAAGCATTGATTCTTAAAGAACAAAAACTATAATTATGTCCAAGCAACTCAGATTGATGGAAAATTATCACATATTATTATGGTTGTTCAAAGATATATCTTGGATGATGGAATTTCAAGTGTTTGGATCTATAATGATTATCCCTACTTTGTTTATGGCTGTATACATTTTATATAAATCTAAAGAGCATATTGAGTTTTGGGTCAATTTAGCCGTATTATTTTGGATAATGGCAAATAGTTCTTGGATGCTTATTGAGTTTTTCAATTTGGGAAATAAAATTATTTCGTTGCCTTTTTTTATTCTTGGATTAGTTTCCTTTTTTGCATTTGTATATAAAAGTAGAAGTATTTCCGACGTATCTTAAATGTATTATATTTCTTTCTCCATTTTTTTATGTGGAATGCCTACTTCTTCAAATACTTCTGAAGTACATTGGTAATGAAGCGATTCATAAAACGGAATAGCAGTAACTCTCGCATGACAGGTAATTTTATCGATTCCAAGTTTTTTTATCGACTTTTCGGATTCAGAAATTAATATATTTCCAAAACCTTTTCCCTGATATGAATCTAAAATGGCTACTTGTCGCATTTTAGCAATATTTAATTCCGGAAATAATTGGTATTGACAAGAGCCAATCCATTTAGAGTCAACTTTAATGCCAAAAATTTTTTCATTTGTTTCTGATTGTAACGATTCTATCGAAAATCTCATATAAAGGGGTAGCCTCAAAACAAATTCTCGTATTCTTACTAATTCCCAATAATCGGGAGAATTATATTTTATATCTAAAATTGCAATTTTTTGCATTATTTTTGTTTTAATTATATGAAAATATTGTCGTGTTAAGAATTAAGATCATTTTTTTACTACTTTTTATATCAAAAATCATTTATTGTCAATCTTTTGTTTTTGATTTAAATAAAAAAATGTATGACCATTATTATCCTATCTTGCTACATGCGAATTCAGATTCGTTTTTCAAATATACAAATACTCTTCCTTATGATTTTAAAATTACTTCAAATATAGGTAATTATTTTTCAGTTTGGACATTAAATGCTGAAATTAAAAAATTGAGAAATCAAAAATGGGTTTATCAAATCGATGATGGAGGCAAAAAGATTTTTACGTTGTCCGATTCTGTTCGTATTCACAGTAATATAGACTCGGCTTATCTAGGTAGTCCACCTTTATTACAGCCATATAATGGGGATAGTGTAATAGTAGGCATTTTAGATTTTGGATTGGAATGGCGCCACCGAGATTTTCAGCATGCAGATAGTACAAGTAGAATTTTATTTTTCTGGGATCAGAATAAAGACAGTGTTTTCCCCAATGGATTTAATTATGGTATGGAATGGAAAAAAAGTCATTTTGATGCTAAATCTTGTACTCATATCGAAACATCTAGTGTTCATGGAACCAATAGTGCTGGAAATGCTGCTGGCAATGGCACTATGAATCCAAATTATAGAGGCGTAGCCACTATGGCTGATATAATTTCTGTTTCTATTAAAAATAACGCAAATGCCATAAATAATATAGTTGATGGCATTCGATATATTTTTAATAAAGCGGATTCTTTGAACAAGCCTTGCGTTATTAATGTGAGTATAGGAACTTATGATGGTTCGCACGATGGTATGGATATTGCCTCACTTATGGTAGATAGTATTGTGAAAGCAAAAAGGGGTAGAGCTATTGTATTTGCAGCAGGTAATGCAGCCCATATTCCACATCATATACAAATGAATCCCACTTTAAATGATACTTTCTTCATAGATTTTATAAGAACGCCCGCATGGGGGGGGACTTATTTCAAGTTTTGGTCCGATACACAAGATTTCAAAGACTTGAAAATGGGTATTAGAGCCGATACTTTAGTTACATTAGCGCCTAAATCTCAATTTTATTCCTATAGTCTTAAATCCCAATTTTTTGATAGTTTAATGTTAAAAGGTTTTTATCAAATAAATATCCCTTGTATTGGCTTTTTGGGCGATACATTAGGTCTAATACAGGTCTATTGTGAAAAAGAAATGGGTGGTATTCGTACCGAAATTTTTATACAAACATCCAAAACTAATTTATTGTGGCGTTTTGCAGCGTATGGAGGCGGAAAATTGGACATGTGGGTTAATAGTAGCTTACAAACTACATCCAATCCTCTTATAAGTCCTTTGCCTTCAGTTTCTGTTTGCCCTGAAATAGGTAAATACAAAATTCCCGATAATGATATTTCAATTTGTTCTGGATTTCAGTGTAGTCCCAATATTATTTCGGTTGGAAATTTTGTAAATAAAGAAGGTGTAATTGATGTGGATACAATTTATCGTTATATCGGCGGAAAAAGGGGAGAGATAGCCTCTTCTTCCAGCAAAGGACCAACAAGAAAAGGTTTGTTGAAGCCTGAAATTAGTGCGCCAGGAGGCGGAACCTTTGCAACTGTTGATTTTAATACGAGAGCTAGTTTCTTGATAAGTAATAGGCGAAAATTAGATGTATCTTCCTATTATTCCGTTAATGGAGGAACTTCTATGTCGGCTCCCGTAGTTACAGGTGCTATTGCATTGTTGCTTCAAAAAGATAATCAGCTAAATCATAGTGAGATATCTTATTTAATTAGAAAAAATGCTCGAAAAGATAGCTTTTCATCATTTATAGAAAATAGTACGTATGGAAGTGGAAAGCTAAATGTCTTCCAAACATTAAAATATAATTATCGATATGGTTGTAAAATAGACACAAGTGCTTTTAATTATGACAGCACAATAGATTTTCATCGTCAAGATTCTTGTATTCCAAAAGTATACGGTTGCACCGATACCTCTAGTATTAATTACAATTCATTGGCAAATATTGATAATGGAACTTGCATCAAGAAACGATATGGCATTATGGATACCGCTTGTATCAATTATGATAGTTTAGCCAATGTTTTAGGTGGAATTTGCATTGCAAAAGTATATGGTTGTACCGATACGAATGCTATAAATTACAATCCTTTAGCCAATATGAATGATGGGTCTTGTATATATGGAGCATGGAGTATTCAAAGTTTATTAAATTCAAAAGTAATATTATACCCAAATCCAGCGAATCAAATATTGAATATAGAAAATTTTTTAAATAAAGATATTGAAATTGAGATTTGGAGTTTATTATCACAAAAAATTTCAGAATATCGGGTTAAAGATAAAATTAAATTGGATGTTTGTTTTTTACCTCGAGGCCTTTACTTTGTTAAAATTTTTGAAAATGAAAATAATATTTTTTTAAAGTTGATTTTGGAATAAAAGTTATTATATTTGCAAAATAAATTAAATAAATATGGAAATTTTCGTAAAACATTTACATTCGTTTTTGGCGTATTTATTTTTGGTATCTACCACCGTTTCTGTTATTTATGCAGTATCAAATTATAAAAAAGACGAATATTCAAGTACGCAATTTAGTCTTGCACAATTAGCATTTATAGCCTCACATGTTCAATTATTAGTAGGATTAGTGCTGTGGTATTTAAATGGATGGTCTACACAATTGTTCTCAAATACTGCAATTGTAATGAAGGATTCAGGATTAAGGTCATTAGCCTTGGAGCATCCTTTAATCAACATTATTGCTATAGCTATTTTATCAATGGGTTATTTCAAAGTAAAAAGAGCGAGTACAGCTAAAGAAAAGAATAAATTTAATTTTTGGTTTTATTTAGTAGCAATTATATTGATATTAAGTAAAATTCCTTGGCAACGATGGATATACGATCATATGTAGAATTTGAAAAAACTATATTGACTAGCGAGCAGATTCAATTGATTTTGCATCGCTTGGCATGCCAATTATTAGAAAATCATATAGATTTTACAAACAGTATAATTGTTGGAATTCAGCCTAGAGGCATAGCATTATCAAAAAAAATTCATGCTATTTTGGAAACCAAACTTCAAAAAACCATTCCTTTTGGTATATTAGACATTTCCTTATATCGGGATGATATACATCTGAAAAATGAGGTTACACCTTTGGGAGAAAATTCAATGCCTTTTTCAATAGAGAATAAGAATATTATTTTAATAGATGATGTACTTTATACAGGTAGAACTATTCGAGCTGCATTGGATGCTCTTATGGATTTTGGAAGACCTAATGATATTGAATTATTAGCCTTAATTGATCGCAAATTGCATAGAAATGTTCCAATACAAGCTAAATATATTGGGAAAACAATTGATAGCATTCAGAGTGAAAAAGTGAAAGTATATTTAGATATAGATAATCAGAAAGATAGAGTAGATATTATTGGATCATAAAAAGAGAATAACTATTTAAAAATGAGTTTTGAACACAAACATTTATTAGGCATCAAACAATTATCAAAAGAAGATATTGATATCGTATTGAATCAAGCTACTCATTTTAAAGAAATTATCAATAGACCTATAAAAAAAGTACCTACATTAAGAGATATTACTATTGCCAACTTATTTTTTGAAAACAGTACTAGGACTAAACTATCTTTTGAATTAGCTCAAAAAAGACTTTCTGCGGATATTATTAATTTTGCAGCCTCAAATTCATCGGTTAAAAAAGGAGAAACACTCATAGACACAGTAAATAATATCTTATCCATGAAAGTAGATATGATTGTTATTCGTCATTCTAGTCCTGGAGTTCCAGTCTTTCTTTCAAAAAATATTGATGCATCTATAATTAATGCTGGTGATGGTACTCATGAACACCCTACCCAAGCCCTCCTTGACGCTTTTTCAATAAAAGAAAAATTTAATGACTTCAAAGGCCTAAATATAGCAATTGTTGGCGATATTGTACATTCAAGAGTGGCATTATCCAATATTTTTTGCCTTACAAAATTAGGAGCAAATGTCAGGCTTTGTGGACCTCCCACATTGATTCCAAAAGGTATTGAGCAATTAGGTGTGGAAGTTTCCTATGATATCAAAGATACACTCCAATGGGCCAATGTAGCCAATATGCTTCGTATTCAGCTTGAACGTGCCGATGCGTCTTATTTCCCTTCATTGAATGAATATTCTAAGTATTTTGGTGTAGATATAGATATGCTTCATAAATATGGGAAAAATACTACAATTATGCATCCAGGCCCCATAAATAGAGGGGTAGAAATTAGTAGCGAAGTAGCAGATAGTTCTCAATCCATTATATTGGATCAAGTTGAAAATGGTGTGGCCGTTCGAATGGCCGTAACCTATCTACTAGCTAAGAATAGAATGTCAAGTTCTGTTTCCATATAATTTTTAAATAGTTTTTTTATACTACTTTTAGTATTCCTAAAATTATTTTTCTTAAAAAAAGCTTGCAATAAAAGAATAGAAAATCATATATTTGCAGATTAAATAAATCAAAAAAAATGAAATTTACAGTATCTTCAAAAACACTTTATGATGGCTTGAGCAAAATATCAGGTCTTATTGGTACCAATAATATTATTTCTATACTTGATAATAGTTTACTTAGACTTGAAAAAGGTAAATTAACTGCAATTTCTTCTGATATTGAAAACTCTATGAAAATAGAAATAGAAGTAGATAGTGATTATGAGGGTTCTATGGCTATTCCTGCAAAAAAAATGTTGGAAACATTGAAATTTATGCCAGAACAACCTCTTTTGATCAATATGAATGTGGACGAAAAGTCTGTTGAATTCAATTCAAGTAATGGGAAATATAAATTAGCTGGATTCGATGCAAATGAATTTCCAAAAATTCCAGAAATAGCAGATACAAATAGTGTAATGGTTAGTGCAGATGCATTATTGAAAGCTATTAATACTACTTCTTTCGCTATTGGAAATGATGAACAACGAAAAGCTATGACTGGTTTATTCTGTCAATTTGATCAAGATAGCGCTACTTTTGTTGCGACTGATGCTCAGAAATTAGTGCGATATACACGTCGTGATGTAAAAACAAACAATACATTTAGTTTTATTTTACCTAAAAAAGTTCTAGGACAATTAAAATCATTATTATCTAGTGTATCTGGTGATGTAGAATTGACTTTCAACAAAACCAATTGTGCATTTAAGTTTGGAAATTTATATATTATTTGTAGACTTATTGATGCAAATTTCCCTGAATACAATAATGTCATACCTCCTGATAATCCTAATAAAATGACAGTAGGAAGAGAAGGTCTACTCAATACATTACGAAGATTGGCACCTCTTACCAATCAAACAACGCATCAAGTTTCTTTTAAAATTGAGGGAAGTAAATTGATTGCTTCTGCTTTAGATTTAGATTTTGCAAGTGGTGGAAATGAAGAACAACCCATAAGTTATATTGGTGATGATATGACGATCGGATTTAGTTCAAAATATTTAGGTGAAATACTTCAAACTATTCATACTGAAGATATAACATTTGAAATGTCTACTCCTTCAAGAGCGGGATTGATTTTCCCTGTCAATGAAGAAGAAAATGAAAGTACATTGATGTTGTTAATGCCAATTCTAGTAAGTGTAGAGTAATTTTGATATAATTTATATGATAGAACAGTTAAAAAAATATAAAGAAAAACAACCTGAAATTGTTTTTGAATGGAAAGATGATGAAACAGGCGCTGAAGGATGGGTAGTAATAAATTCACTTCGTGGTGGCGCAGCTGGTGGAGGTACTCGTATGCGATTGGGATGTACAAAAGACGAAGTACTTTCTTTAGCTAAAACTATGGAAATTAAATTTACAGTAGCCGGACCTCAAATTGGAGGTGCCAAATCAGGTATCAATTTTGATCCAAAAGATCCAAGAAAAGAATTAGTTTTGAACAAATGGTACAAACGAGTAGTACCTATACTAAAAAATTATTATGGCACAGGTGGCGATATGAATGTAGATGAAGTTAAAGATGTAATTCCTATTACCGAAAAATATGGATTAGGGCACCCACAAGAAGGTATTGTTGTGGGGCACTTCAATCCCGATCCCGCACAAAAAGCGATACAAATAAAACAGTTGCAAGAAGGTGTAGAATTGGAAGTAAAATCAGCTAAATATAATCCTTTTTCAAATAGAAAGCAATTAGTAGCAGACTTAATTACAGGATACGGAGTATCAGAAGCTGTAAAACATTTTTATGCTATTTATAAAAATACAAATACAGAGGGAAAAAGAGCCATCATACAAGGTTGGGGAAATGTTGCTGGAGCTGCTGCTTATTATTTGGCACAACAAGGTGTTAAAATTGTAGGTATAGTAGATAAAGATGGCGGATTGATTTTTGAAGGAGGAATAGGTATAGAGGAAATAAAAGATTTATTAGCAGATAGACAAGGAAATGCCTTGACTCATTCTAATTTATTATCTGTAGAAGAAACTCAAAATAGAATTTGGGATGTAAAGGCAGATATATTCATTCCAGCAGCAGCTTCTAAGATAGTTACCAAAGAACAATTAAACAGAATGTTATCTGCAGGACTTGAAACAATGAGCTGTGGTGCTAATGTTCCTTTTCAAGACGAAGAAGTATTCTATGGTGAATTGGCTCAATATGCCGATTCGAAATGCAGTGTAGTTCCCGACTTTATTGCTAACTGTGGCATGGCGCGTGTTTTTGCTTATTTGATGCAACCAAATATTACACTTACCGAAGATGCTATTTTTGAAGATGTTTCATCAATTATTAAAAATGCTTTGATTGAAGCCCACAAAGAAAATACATCACCATTGGAACTTCAAAAAGTAGCGCTTGGGATAGCAATGAAAAAATTAAATTAATAAAGATTATATTATGAAATTTTCAGTAGGTAGTTTGAATTTGTTTTTAATGTTCAAACTACCTACTGCATTTATAGCAGGAGTGAGAGTAAAACGAATAGATACTCATAAATGTGTTGCAGTTGTTAAACATCGTTGGATAAATCAAAATCCATTTCAATCCATGTATTTTGCAGTACAGGCCATGGCTGCTGAACTAACTACAGGTGTTTTGATAATGCAAGCAATACAAGAAAGTGGTCAATCTATATCTATGCTAGTATTGAATAATAAGTCAAACTTTTCTAAAAAAGCTAAGGGGTTAATAACTTTTACTTGTGAGGATGGCGAAAAGATTTCAGATATAGTTCGTGAATGTATTCAAGATAATATATCAAAAACAATATGGATTTCTTCAATTGGAATAGATGAGACAGGCGATACTGTATCAAAAATGGATTTTGAATGGACTTTAAAGCTAAAAAAATAATTTTTTTTCTTATTGGAAATGAGATAATTGTGCAGGAGTTTTGAATAAAAATAGCATAAAGAAAAAAAAAGTTTGGATGATTAAAAAAAAGCGCATTATCTTTGCACTCCGTTTCGGAAATATCTGAGGGGGTTATAATGAATAAAGTAGTTATAAAAGGAAAAGAGTTCATTGACATAATGGTAAGCAAGATGTATCTAAAACTAGATACATTTAAAAAGAAATAAAAGTTTATATACGGAGCAAAAGCTGTATATAAATAAAGAGACGAAAGTCATCAAGGGCACACGGGGGATGCCTTGGCTCTCAGAGGCGATGAAGGACGTGGTAAGCTGCGAAAAGCTACGGGGATTGGCACACACAAATTGATCCGTAGATATCCGAATGGGACAACCCAACATGAGCGATCATGTTATTCTACAAAGTAGAAGGCGAACGCGCTGAACTGAAACATCTAAGTAGGCGTAGGAAGAGAAAACAATAGTGATTTCCTAAGTAGTGGCGAGCGAACGGGAAATAGCCCAAACCGATTTTGCGTGCAGAATCGGGGTTGTAGGACAGCGATGTGGACTATATGAATATATTAGAATTTTCTGGAAAGAAAAGCCATAGAAGGTGATAGCCCTGTATAAGAAATGTTCGTATTACCTAGCTGTATCCTGAGTAGGGCGGGGCCGGAGAAACCCTGTCTGAATCCACCAGCACCATCTGGTAAGGCTAAATACTACTGAGAGACCGATAGCGAACTAGTACCGTGAGGGAAAGGTGAAAAGAACCCCAAGCAGGGGAGTGAAAAGAACCTGAAACCGTGTGCTTACAAGCGGTCAGAGCCTTTATTGGGGTGATGACGTGCCTTTTGCATAATGAGCCTACGAGTTACAGCTCACTAGCGAGGTTAAATACACAGATGTATGAAATCGAAGGGAAACCGAGTCTGACAAGGGCGAAAGTTAGTGGGCGTAGACGCGAAACCTGAGTGATCTACCCATGAGCAGGTTGAAGGTGCAGTAACATGCACTGGAGGACCGAACTGATAAGCGTTGAAAAGCTTCCGGATGACTTGTGGGTAGGGGTGAAAGGCCAATCAAACTGGGAAATAGCTCGTACTCTCCGAAATGCCTTTAGGGGCAGCGTTGTGTAATATTATAAAGAGGTAGAGCTACCAATTGGACTAGGGGGCTTCACCGCCTACCAAATCCTGATGAACTCCGAATGCTTTATAATAGTAGCAGCAGTGAGGCCGGGGGTGCTAAGGTCACCGGCCAAGAGGGGAACAACCCAGATCGACAGCTAAGGTCCCCAAATCTACATTAAGTTAAACTAACGAGGTTCGATTGCTAAGACAGCTAGGATGTTTGCTTGGAAGCAGCAATTCATTTAAAGAGTGCGTAACAGCTCACTAGTCGAGTGATCGAGCGCGGAAAATAATCGGGTATCAAATGTAGTACCGAAGCTTCGGGATCCGTCAAGAGACGTGATCGGTAGGAGAGCATTCTAACAGGGTAGAAGGAATTACGTGAGTATATCTGGACTGGTTAGAAAAGAAAATGTAGGCATAAGTAACGATTAAATAGGTGAAAAACCTATTCGCCAATAGACTAAGGGTTCCTGATCAACGTTAATCGGATCAGGGTTAGTCGGAGCCTAAGGATAACCCGAAGGGGGAAGCCGATGGGAAACGGTTAAATATTACCGTACTTTGTTATGATTCGATGGAGTGACAGAGGAGCGAACGCACTGCCTACTGACGGAATAGTAGGTTGAAGTACGAAGGTATTGGGTGGTAGTAAAATGCGCCACTTAGCTGATGTACGATAGTACACAAGGACTTCGGTCTGCGTGATAATGTGTAGTAGCCGACTCTCGAGAAAAACTTCTAAGTTATGTTGTAACAAATCCGTACCGTAAACCGACACAGGTGGTCAAGTAGAGTATACTAAGGCGCTCGGGTGAGCCGTGGTTAAGGAATTCGGCAAATTAGTCCTGTAACTTCGGGAGAAAGGACGCCATGTTAGCGATAACGTGGCCGCAGAGAATAGGTCCAGGCAACTGTTTAGCAAAAACACAGGGCTCTGCAAAATCGAAAGATGAAGTATAGGGCCTGACACCTGCCCGGTGCTGGAAGGTTAAAGAAGGATGTCATCGCAAGAGAAGCATTCGACTGAAGCCCCAGTAAACGGCGGCCGTAACTATAACGGTCCTAAGGTAGCGAAATTCCTTGTCGGGTAAGTTCCGACCTGCACGAATGGTGTAATGATCTGGACGCTGTCTCAACCA
>Ga0078894_10001527_pt1 | contig 17293 bp, 13 predicted proteins | sample LauGreSu1BDMLBSD_2_FD_67506 | JGI IMG/M metagenome (GOLD analysis project Ga0078894, IMG submission 67506) | Freshwater lake microbial communities from Lake Michigan, USA - Su13.BD.MLB.SD (version 4) (version 4) | ecosystem: Environmental > Aquatic > Freshwater > Lake | place: Lake Michigan... | reverse complement strand
TCGCCCTCGGCCAAGATCGCCACAATCTGGCTCTCCGTGAACTTCGACTTCCTCATCCTCATCTCCTAAAAGGACGGAAGCCCCTATTTTCATCTTGTTGCTGCTTTTGGTAAGTCTACGAGGTAAGAAGTAATAATTCACGAGGAGATTTTCTACATTAAGCGTTTCAAGTTTTCATGCAGTCAGATCATCGACGCCATCAAGCGGGTTGAGGCCGGTTTGCCGGTTCCCGAGCTGTGCCGGGAGTTGGGCACCTGTTAGGCGAGCTTCTACAAGTGGCGCGCCAAGGTCAGTGGCATAAACACATCCATGATGGACCGAATGAAGGAACTCTAGGAATAGGAACTGCGGTTGTCTACCGGATTTACCGGTAGCTCAAACTCAACCTGCGCATCAAGCCGCGCAAGCGCCTGGTGCGTGAGAAGCCAGAACCGCCGAGTCAAATGGCACACCGGTCGCTTGGACTGGTCACGTTAGCTAAACCAAAGCCCCACAGAAATCCAAAACCGATCGTTCATTAAGAGCCATCTGCACAGATTTATCCAAGAATCCCCGGTGTTTCACCAACACTGCAAAAACATCAGCTGTCGTAAGCGCGTCTTCCAGCGACAACAGCGTAAATTCTTCATGTGACTCTATATTCGGCTCCACCGCCACCACGTCGTAGCCTTGCGCCAACAATGCTTCAGCGATTTGGAGTGCTGGGGACTCACGTAGGTCATCGATGTCGGGCTTGAATGCCAACCCCAAGCAGGCGACCTTTGGTTTACGGCCGGTTCTGGCGGATGAGTCTGCAACGGCGATCTTTATCTGGTCGATGGCCCAGACGGTTTTATAGTTGTTTACCTCGCGTGCTGTTCGAATAAGACGTGAATTTTCAAGATCGCGTGCCACAATAAACCAGGGATCGACAGCGATACAGTGGCCACCCACACCAGCGCCAGGTTGCAGAATGTTTACCCGAGGATGGCGATTAGCCAATTGGATGAGGTTCCAAACATTGATACCCTCTTTGGCGCAAATAAGTGACAACTCGTTGGCAAATGCAATATTGATGTCGCGAAAGCTATTTTCTGTCAACTTACACATTTCGGCAGTTTTTGCATCGGTTTCCAGCACACCGCCTCGTACAAAAGTTCGGTAAAAGCCCGCCACTGCAGCAGTTGCTTCAGGGGTCAGGCCACCGACCACGCGGTCGTTTTCAACCAACTCTGTCATGATCTTGCCTGGCATGACACGCTCGGGGCAGTAGGCGATATGGTTTTGGCTGACATCTACGCCCTCGGTCATCAACACCTCTGCCATCTGCTGGGTAGTACCCACCGGTGACGTTGACTCCAAAATCACCAAGTCGCCTGGTTTGACAAGCCCGGCAATGCTGCGCGTAGCGGCCAGCACGTAATCAATGTTCGGCTGCGGAATGCCTTCGCTCTCGAAAAAAGGCGTCGGCACACAAATCATATACACGTCGCCAGCTTGCGGTGTGGTGAACGCTTTAAGGCGATCAGCAGACACGGCAGACCGCACAAAAGCATCCAGATCAGGCTCTACGATGTGAATACGCCCCTGATTGATGATTTCAACCGCATCTGCGTTTAGATCAACACCTACCACCTGATAACCATTGCTTGCTAGCAGTGCAGCCGTGGGTAAACCAATATATCCCAAACCAATCACGCAAACCGTCTTCCTATTCACTTAAATTCCCCTAAGTACATTAATAATTCGTTCACAGGCGTTGCCATCACCATAAGGGTTGTGGGCTCGCGACATGCGTTTGTAAGTGGCCTCGTTTTCCATCAGCTCGGACACAGTGGCCACAATGCGCTCACGGTTGGCACCTACCAGGATCACTGTCCCCGCATCGATCGCTTCCGGCCGTTCGGTCACATCGCGCATCACCAGCACTGGCTTGCCTAAGCTGGGGGCCTCTTCCTGAATGCCGCCACTGTCTGTCAGCACAATATGGCTGTGCTTCAGCAAGTAAACAAAAGGTTCGTAATCCAGCGGCTCAATCAGGTGCACGTTTGGCAGTTCAGCCAACAGCGACTTGACCGGTTGCTGCACATTTGGGTTCAAGTGCACCGGGTACACCAAATGAACATTCGGATAGCGCGCCGCCAAATCTTTCAGCGACTCGCAAATCTGCAAAAAACCGTCACCAAAATTCTCACGACGGTGACCAGTAATCAACACAAAGCGCTCTGTCTGCCATGCAAACGACAATCGGTCATTCAAGAAATCGGTGAGTTCAGTTTGACGCCCGGCATCCGAATCAATGCGGGCAAGCACCCAAAACAATGCATCAATCACCGTGTTTCCGGTCACCGTAATCTGATCTTCGTCGACGCGCTCACTAAGCAAATTCTGTTGACTCAACTCCGTCGGTGCAAAGTGCCAGCGTGTAACCTTGCTTGCTACCTGCCGGTTGAACTCTTCAGGGAACGGCGCGTACATGTCATAGGTGCGCAAGCCGGCTTCCACATGACCCACCGGCACACCTGCATAAAAGCCGGCCAAGGCGGCAGCCAGCGAGGTGGTGGTATCACCATGAACCAGCAAGGCGTCTGGCTTGTGCTGCCGCAACACATCGCGCATACCCAGCAGCACTGACGCGGTCACGTCGTACAAATCCTGTCCAGCTTTCATCAGGTTCAAATCAATATCCGGAGTTATTTCGAAAACCCTCAATACCTGATCCAGCATCTGGCGGTGCTGTGCAGTCACACAAACCTGAGTCTCAAACTGCTCCGGGCAGGCCTTCAAAGCATGGTAAAGCGGCGCCATCTTGATGGCTTCTGGCCTGGTACCGAACACCAGCATGATTTTTTTCTTCACTTAGTGATCACTTCCTTCAAAATCTTGAGCATGTCTTCAGCCAATTGTTTTCGGTCGTAACGCTTTGCGGCCGACAACCCGCTGGCTCGATAGCTATAGAAGCGTGTTTCGTCTGCACGTAGCTTCAACAAGGCATCAACCAGCTGCTGGGCATTTTCAGACTCAAACACTACACCCACTTGTTCAGTCTGAACGATGGTCGCAGACTCGCCCGGCACACCATGCAACACCGGTATGCCCATACCCATGCACTCGAATAGCTTCGACGGAATCACCGACGTAAACAGGTCCGTCTTGCGCAAATGAATGATAGAAACATCCAACAACGACCAATACCGTGGCACCTGATCTTTTGGCACCGACGCCACAAACACCACATTTCGCAAGCCCCTAGTCTTGGCGCTCTCAACCAGTTCGGCTTTTTTGGCACCATCCCCCAAAAACAAAATGCGAATGTTCTCAGCCCCCTGCACTTGTTGCAGTGCATGTGCCGCATCAAGTAGCGTCTCAAGGCCGTGAGCTAAACCGTGTGTGCCGATGTAGCCCGCCACAAAGCAGCCGTTCAACCCAAGCTCGGCGCCCAAATCAGCGTCCTTAGGCAGTGGCGAAAAGTTACTCAGATCCACGCCGTTGGTGATGACATCAATCTTTTTTCCATCTATCCCGCGACGAATCAACGTGTCCTTGAACGAGTGCGTCACCGCCACAATGCGACTGGCATGGCGGTACAAAAACAACTCGATCCGCTCCAGCACCCTGATGGCCAGCGAATCTTGCATCGCCCCCACGGCCTTGATCGATTCAGGCCAGATATCCCGCAACTCAAACACCCAAGGAACGCGCTTAAGCCCACCCACCATCCAGGCTGCACAAGCCGTGAAAAACTGAGGGGATGTACCCACCACTACATCCACTCTACGTACAAACAGGGCGGCCACGGCACCGGTCAGCATAAAGCTCACATAGTCCAGCACACGTTTGGCAAAGCCTTCGTTCGCCGTAATGTAAGTCCAAACCCGTATGACCCGAATGCCTTCCATTACCTCGCTTTGCCAAAGGCGGTTCTTGTAACCGTTAAACACCTTACCCTTCGGAAAGTTGGGCGCGCAGGTAATTACCGTCACTTCTGCACCGTGGACTACCCACTCGCGGCAATGTTCAAAGCTGCGGCTGGCCGGAGCATTCACTTCCGGCGGAAAGTTGTCTGTTAGAAAAAGAATATGCAAATCAACTCCAGATCAATCGAACCTGAGCAATTCCATCCGCCAGGTCCACCGCAATGCATTGAGTCGGCAAGACTTTCCCAAACTCTGGAGCAAAGACCGCATTCTCAAGCCGGGCCAAGCCGTTGCCGATCTTCATCAGGATCAGCTTGCCATCAGCCAGCGTGAGGTGAAAAGCGTCAGAGGCGACCGGCTCGACACCGACATCGGGATGCAAAATAAATCTCGCCACAGCAGGCCGCGCCCCCCCTGAAACCGAATCGGCAACCACTAAGTGACTTCGGCTGAATTGCCAACTGCGCCTGTGCACAGGTTTGCCTTGCAATCGTTTATACCCATCATGCGAGCAAGTCACTGAAAGAACGTCTGGGCGCTCTGAAACCGCTAAATCAAAAGGATAAGCCCGTCGTGCCACCCGAAACCCACCCCACACCTCAGAGCTGCTTTGGCCATCAACTTCTACCGTGCTGTGGCTGACGGTTTGACGCTCGCGCAGCCGTTCCGGCCCCAACCCATAGCGCGACGTCCCCCCGTTCACGATCACACGCTGGCCAAACACCGACAACTCAAAAGACAAAGTGTCCGCGTGGGCATGGCCAGGCAGGTAATCCGGGCCTATCGGCGCAACATCCAATAAAGCCGCAGCGTCAGCACATTCCAAACGGATGTAGCCACTATTCGCCCATAGGTTTAAGTGCAAACCACCTCTGTCGTTACCAAGCGCGCAGCGCCGAGACAAACGAGATAACACCCCATCGGTACCCAGCACCCTGCCAGCGTAGGCGGTCAACTCATCGGCAGTTGCTGATATTCCAAAAGCAGCATCATTAAACAGAGCAATCTGTCCGTCCGGATGCGTCATTCCATGGAGCCAATCCAACATCCGCAACGACGTTTCTCGCAACTGCGCCACCAAAGTTGGGGGCACAAAGTTAACATACACACCTGCAATGTTCAAAAGATCCAGCACGTCTTCCAAAAAGATCGCGTGGTACATCGGACTGCGTTCAAAGTTGCAACCGTCCGCCAATACTTGCTCTGGGAGCTCTCGATTGATGATCTCAAAACCCATCCTAAGCCAAGCAGCGGCCTGCGGCCCATCAAACAGAAGTCCAGCAAAAACCAATGCCTTGGAGTTAACAAACAAATGGTTACCCGATATATGAAACTCCAGTCGCTTGGCCAACCAGCTAGCTTGCAGTGCCAAGCTTTCAATCATGCCAGGCACCGCCGCATTCCCGTTAGCCAGCCACTTAACCCAGTTCACAATCCGCAGAGAAGTTGGGTAGGGCTCCCAACCGTTGCCGAAGGCGGGGGGATTTTCAAGTAGCCAGCGTTCAATCAGCCTTTGGTGCCACACAATGCGATTGACAGCGCCTTGCGCATTCAGGTCATCGAAATAATGCAGGTTATAGAGCCACAATTTATCTAGCCCAGGCTCATTCCACCCCCCTGGAGCCGAAAGTGTGTGCTCGACGTTTAAAAAACGGAATGAATCAGGACCCAGCATGGAAGTTCTACGGGCCAAGGGTGAACACCAATTGCCCTGCGGCGAACGCAATTTTGGTGCATCCACTGGCACAACCACTCTTGGTCGATAAATTTTGAACCAAACCCGCCCATAAATCTGCTCTGGCTTAAGCCAACGAATCGTGTTCCAATAACGGAAAGCTTTTTCGAAAATCATCAAGTTTGTTTCCACTGAATAATTAACAGTGCGAACGAAGTTCTATGTAATAGCTAAACTCGGATTTCCGTGTGCTCTTCGATCCAAAAGCTAAGATACAGCAATTGCCATATTTTGTAACTGTTGTTTTCTAAGTTGGCAAAGTGTCGGCTGACGATAGCTTCGGCGGCAGCCAAATTTAGCACCGATGCAATAAAACCCGAGCGAAGTATTTGCAGAATGCGTATTTCCCCAATAATTTTAATCTTTGCATCTAGCGGTGGATTGAAACCGGTCTTACGCCGATTGACCAACGCGCGGGGAACCAAAGACAATAGCAGTTTTTTCAAGGGCGCCTTACCGAAGACCAGATGCTCCTTGCGGTTCCGAAGCGCACTGAGGTAACCGCAATACAAATCCTGATCAAGCAGAGGCACACGAAGCTCAAGGCCTACGCTCATGGAAGACTTGTCAGCAACCATCAGGTTGTGGCTCAGAAATCCGTAAAAATCCAAGATCATGGCACGAATAACCGGCTGATCCTCTTCAAAGCCTTCCAGAAAAGCATTAGATTTTTCAACAAATCTCTTTGCGAAGCTGTCGTATTCGTCATCCCCTAGGAGCTCTCGCAGTTCCTGTTGGCAAAAATATCCCAACAAGCGCGCGTATCTGAGCGCGAAATCCTTTTCACTATAGAACTGTGCGAATCGGTCGATCTTTTTCGCGATCGACGGTACCCTTCGCAACATTATCCTAAGCCAATTCCACTGAGCAGCAATTCCAAAAATACGAAAGAATGCACTCCAAGTGAGCAAGCGGTATCGTGGATAACCGATGAAAACTTCATCCCCCCCCATTCCACTAAGCATTACCTTGAATCCCTCAGCCCGCGCCGCCTTAGACAACTCCGCAGAAGCGAAATATGTGTAATCTGAGATCAACTCCTCTGTGCCTGCAGCGACCGTACGCATGGACTTCAAGATTGACTCAGCATCCGTATGTTCAAAACCGAGGGGCACCTTCCTCAGATCTAGCTTCAGACAATCGGCAATGGCTTCCGCATAGGGTTCGTCATCTTCTGCACCGCTAAGTGCGACATCATTTTTCCCGTATTGTGCAAAGAGGCTCGGCTTCTTCGCATAAGCCGCAATAACAGATGAATCCAGCCCACCGCTATAAAAAACACCTAATGGGACATCTGACTCAATTTGTCTCTCAATTGAGCGCGCTATCGAATAGTCTGTAGATGTAACTCGACGACTTGCATTTTCTATGTTGAAAAACTGATGTAATTTCACCGTACCGCGTTGAACAACAGCGCAAAACCCTGCCGGTAGCTTTCGGACATTTTCGAATCCAGTATGGGGCTCGTACACAAAGCCACAAGACATAAATTCAAAAAGTGCATCCTTATCTATAGAAGGTACAGTATCAAGATATGGGCGAAGCCCCCTTATCTCTGACGAAAAGAAAAAGCCCTTGTCAGATTGCATGTAATAAAGAGGTTTAACACCAATTTGGTCTCGAACGAGGACCAGTTTATCCGATTCTGGTTCATAGAAAGCGATGCTAAACATTCCACGCAGATCTGACAAGCCCGACAGACCGAAGCGGCGATAGTATTCAAGGAGTACTTCACTATCAGAGTGTCCAACGAAGACATGATCAGATAAAATCTCGCGAAGATCTTGGTGATTGTATATTTCACCATTAAAAACCATTATCAATTTTTCGTCACAAGAAGTCATGGGTTGGTAGCCCGTGATCGATAGATCAAGTATGCTTAATCTCACATGTCCAAGGCCAACATATGACTGATCGTCTACAGACCAAGTTCGCTTACCATTAGAATCGGGGCCGCGGTGGACGATGGCGGCCAAACTCTCGTCCAACCTGTCTGACTGATTTTCAATTGAACAGTAACCACTTATACCGCACATAATATTTCAAAACAAGATAAGAAAAAAATAGAGAAAACTTACACAAAAAAATAATATTTAGTTACTGACATAAACTCGCCAAGCATATAGATGCTTTGATGAGTCACACCCCTCAAATATCAGAACATTTAAATCAAATGATTGAATCGAATACTCCACACGCATTAAGCCCACGAAATCGCGACGCCGCGAGATGTCGTACAAAACTAATTGCAATCTCAGCACAAAACCCCGAAGAACATTTACTACCAGTGAATACACCATAAGAACTAAGCAGGAAACCACGGCCGACCTGTCTTGCCCACTGGCACATGCAAAGAAATCAGGACAACGAACCCGATCCACTGGATCCCTTAACTTACCTTTTCGAACAAATCTCACACAATCAAGCGATCGGCCAGAAAATCAAAATAATGTTGATAAGACTCTTTAATTTCGTGAAGTACTTATCGGAAATATGGATATAACGAATTGATATTTACCCCCCCCCGCAAACACAAGCTGTTAATTATTGATTTATATTTATAAATGACTCAGCAGCTCCCACGTAGCCCCAATTAAGTGCTACCAAGTTGATCATAAAATCGTTCGCAGCAAATTCCGCCGGCTTACCAGCAGCCCCGAAATAGATCATTAAATCATGCAGATAAACCGTCTGCACTCCCAATCGATTAAGCTCAATCAACCCCAAAGGGCGTGTTAGAACACACTTGTCGCCAGCCGTACCAACCAACATAACCATTTTATATTTCTTAATTATATTTTTGACATCCTCCTCATCTTGAATACTTAAAATATTAATATCCAAACTGGATTTCTCAAGCTTAGCAAGTGGGACCCCCCCTTCCCATGGGGAATGATAATGAAAAACTCGAATACCCAAAGATGATGACTTCTTTAAAAACACATTCAACCGTGCTATGAAATCATTCAGACCTTTTCTGTCTATGTTTGGCGAATTCAACAAGGATTCATGAACATCCACAACAATAATCGCGACCTCCGCGTTACTAAACGTCCGCACTCCATTAATCCATCTAGTGCCAGACCTCTCTTCGACAATATCGGAGTACGGAACTTGTATGTATTTTTCATGCTCCACAAAGGATAAATTCAAGCGAACTTTACTATACACATCCATAATCTTTAACTTCATTTCTCGATCAAATGAAATATTGAAATTCAACACTCCAAAATGATGCAATAAAAATATTGACAATGCAGTCACAAGTATCATGCAATTAATATATAAAGATACACTCCTGGAGTTGATTCCAAAAATCATACATGCACACCTGAAAAAAAGTAAAATTCATTCATATCGACACGGCCATCTGCTGAGACAATTAAACACACGCATAATCCTACGAAAATCAAACAGACGACTGGCTCAATAAATAGCAGTTTCTCCAACACCAATCGAAGCCAAGTTCGATCTCTTTTTACATGACCGGCCAACTTCAGCCATCAATCTCAATCAATAATAGCAAAATAATCTTCAAACGCCAAAAATTTTCCTTACAGTTATGAAATCAGAATAGAAATCAATTAAGACAATCTAATTCTGAATTTATAAACAAATTATCTATTCAGAGGCAAAAACAACTTTGCCGCAGCTCACTCAATCAAGCTGATGCCATGCATACTCAGCCACAGCAAGCGCATCATAGAAACTAGATATTTATTTGAGCACTCTTTATTTGTATTTATTAAATATAATTAATACCAGCATAGGCAAAAATTATTTAGCCAAATTGAATCCATCAAGCCCTTGTGCAATTAATCACATCAAATATTAACAAGATATTTTTTAAAAAAATATGGCGCAACACTAACAACCGTCGCCACACACCAAATATATATCGAACTTGCTAAATTCAATGCAGGCATAAAATTAACTCCAACAACAACAACCATCAATTTAAATACATCAGCCAGTGAAGGAATAAATTGCTGTTTTAATGAATACGCCTTCACTGCCTCAAATCTACTTACAGACTCGAATGAGGCAGAAATTACCATCAGCCCCAAAAACGGAATAATATCTTCGTACTCAGAAAAATTGCTCGGAAATTTCACTACAGTGTAAATTTGACTCCAGATGGCGAAAACCATCAAACCCAATGCACCAATGCTCAAGACTGGTTTTAAATCGGACTCACTCGACTTCAACCCACTCCTCAAAAACATCTTAAATAACAAAGGAGAGGCCAAATTTACTGGCATGACCATCAACTGCTGAAGCATAATCAATACAGTAAAATGCCCCAATGCCTGCGTCGACACTTCGAAAGAAAGTAACCTTCCAATGTAGACTGGAGTTATAGCCCACAATATTATACTAAGCCCCGGCCCAAGCGAATACAGAAAAATACTTCTTAACGGCACATAAAATAAACCAACACTCCCCCCATCAGCTAGACCGAAAAAGCACAACGAATATATTACACTCAAGGCATATGAGCACAACATTGCATAAAACAGATATTCAAAGTCGCCCCCCCCATTCCATACAGCCAATGAAGTTAAAATCAACAACACAAAACTTGGAATGAAGCTAATGATATTAAAATGCACACTCTTGCCAATGGCAAGTACAATATATCGGAGCGCATTATGCGTAGCATTTAATACTGCAAGCACCACCAGAGAAATATGCACAATATTAAAATTGCTTGGCATGCAAAAATAGTAAATTGCGGCGACTGCACCTACGAGCACACATATAAACCACACTAGAAGCAGCGCACCTTTTTTCGATATCATCTCCTTGCCGATATAATAAAAAATTGCCTGGGGCAAACCAAAAGAACCAAGCGCTGCTACTAGCTCTATTTCTGAACGGAGTAGACTGAACATCCCCTGTACACCAGCACCATAGTTGTAGCCGATAATTCCAATACAGGAAAACATTAACGCGGATCCTGTAACCTGAATTAGTACAGACTTATATATTTCGGCTTTCATTATTTTTGTATTGCTTTATACGCCAATATAAATATACTGGAAGGATAAAGCTTTCGCCCAAGAGTTGGGAATATCTTAACAAGCACTATCACCAAATGCTTTATGACTCTGGTTGTAAAATTACCAGTTACAAAATTACCATCTATAGCATGTCTCGCACGTCTGCGCAAATGATCAGCCGGACTTTCATGAATCCATTCTTGCCTCCATTGCATGATGGATAGGTTAGCATCCTCAACCAACCGTAATGCACTGCTTGGGCTATATCTTCGCAAATGGCCGGCAAAATCATCCGGGCCGTAAACCCTATGTCTGTAAAGCCAGTTATCTTCAATTGGTATATTCAAAATTACATAATTAGCCAATTGGCTTGCAGATTTTAGAAAATCAACATCATTTTCGACATGCTCAAGTACATCAGAAAGAATAACAATGTCTGAATGTTCAATTTCAAGATCAGCGAAGTTTCCAAAAAGGAAATTCACCTTTGGAAATCTTTTTATTGCGTTATCTATATTTTTTGGTGATATATCAACCCCTAAACATCTTGAATTAAAATATTTTTGTAAAAATGCAATCAACTCACCTGTCCCGCAGCCGATCTCCACTATTTTATTCGGATTAATTTGCAAATCCTTTATTAGCTTTACATAGTTAGGACCCTTAAAATGCTTTACCTCTAGATCTATCGCAATACGTTCATACGTGCCCTCACTGCGCCTATTTACGTACTCAGGATGCTCATCATATAAATTCGCAAAGTTAATTTTTTCGTCATTTTTTTTCAATGTCAATCTCCATTATTCCACTTAATGTCATTATTGATATAAATTAGATTAAACAGCTGTTTTTGCATGTCACTTAATGCCGGAGATTTTTCATATACTCATGGTGGACTTGCATTGCTTTTTTCGAAATATTTGTAATATCTTTTGATTGTTGATTCAAATTATTCGAATCGCTATATTGATGAAACTCAACTTAAAACTAGCTATTCAGGGGGATTTGAAATTCTTGCCATCACGCGATTTCCAAGCGTTCCGCCTTGAGATGGCGAACCACCTAACGGAAGTAACACAAGCCCCGACGAGGCACATTGATCCCGCCATAAAGTTGCTCAGTTAACCGTTCAATGTTAACCGAGGGCGGGACACATCTTTTCCGATGAAGGGTTCCAGTTCTGCTTGCCGGTGAACGCAATGTACTCCACAATATTGCACCAACGCGCTGGGATAATCTGCAGCCCGATGGTCGTAGCCGGACTGGACTGCACTGTGCCTGGCTATGCGAATCTAGTCCGTAGGCACAAGACGCTGATAGAGGAGTTACCACGCGCCCGTCCAAGAATGAGTCAGTTGCATTTATTGTGAGTAGCACTTGGAGTATTGTTGATCGGTTAGGGTAAATGGAAGGCCAAGAAGCACGAGGCCAATTGCCGGTGGAAATTGCGGAAGTTGGACTTTGGCTTCAAAATTGATACCCTGTACCTTCGCGCGCTCGAGATCAACGGCAACAATATGGGCGATGCGCGGATGTTGCATGACTTACTGACACACATTCCCGAGTTATTCGTCACCGCCCCAGTCAATGGTGAGGTTGCCTCTGAGGCACTACGGCGTGGCATGGCTGCTCTAGCGCCGAAGAACGCGCATGCAATCATCCAATTATGCAAAAAAAACAATCCATGAAAAGAGAAATCCGCCTGCGCACACACCTATTAAAAGTGCTGGCCGCGACATGTCGTACTAGGCAAAGAATCTAGAAACTCTGGAGGAGGTACCACTGCCCCTGCCTCGCCGATTTCAAATGCGCTACCTGAACTGCTCGGCTTGCGTTTATCCGACTAAAACTTCAATCCGCGGATTGCGTAGACCCGCTTCCAAGTTGCTCTTCTCGATCGATTCACCCAGTTAGAATGGAAGTAGCTGTACCCTCAATATCACACCGTCTACGGTTGAATAATCCCGTCAAATTTTCATTTTTGCAACAAATTATGATGCTGGCGACCATTAGCATTTATTGAAAAAATGAATAAAGTATAAACATAAATAATCACAATCTTTGGGTCGTGCCACAGTGGGTCTAGATTTGCCGCAACAATCGTAATACCCACCAACAAAGCGCCATTAAAAGAATACAGCTGTTTGACTTTCGCGCCAAGTTGAGTAAAGGAAGCATAGATTGTAACCGCAAGAGCAACTACACCTAATAATCCATACCTGAATAACACCAAAGTTATCGAACTGTCTGGGTAGCGTAAAGAATGGCCAGACATTGGCAAAGGAAGAATATCAGCGGATTCCTTGCTAGGCCCATACCCCAACAACAATGAGCCGGGTGTTTCAATAACGTAAGATAATGCGTAAGCCCTTAAAATATTTCTATACTCAAGGCTTGACACATCAAACTCAGAAGATTCTGTTACCCTCAAAAGCAAGAGCAAGGTGGCCTCATCAATCGACATATAAAATATTATAGTTGTTATAAAAAGTGTCGATACGGCAATCTTTCTACCAAAAGAAAATATTGCTAATGCGGACAGCATTAAACCGGTTCTGGATAGGGATAAAAGCGAACACAGAAGAAATATGTATGCAGTCAACAATGCCGCGATTTGGTAAACCCTGCCGGATACAATTGAATATGCAAATCCCAGACCGAGTATGGATACAGCAGAGAATAGCGCCATTTTTCCGGGCTGACCAATTACACCAACGGACCTAATTGATGTGTAGGCCATATCGTAAGCCCCTGTTTCTCCATAATAGTAAGATAGATCAATCAGTGAATATCTAACCAATATGCTAACAACAATATTGCTAACGCCCAAAATAGTCATTATTATAATGAATTTTTCTGGGAATCTGCTATTGTGATTCCCTTTACATAGATAACATGTAATCGACAACCAAAGGCACACAAATACCAAGTCTGTAAAACTAAATAGATTTATCTCTTTCCCCAGAAATATTGACCATGTCGCCGACGTAAAGATGGATACTGTCGTCAGAATAGCTGCCAACGCGGCAGGTCGATACAGCTTAAAATCAAACCCCCAAAGAATAATTATGGCAAGTGACATGACGGCCACTACCACGTTGTAATGGTCGGCCCCACCCATGTATGGAACAAGAACAAGCAGTAAAGGCGTCAAGGCCTTATATTGATTCATTTATTTTATAGTTATTTTCTGTAATTTGCCATTTCGGCGGCCTACCCACACTCTTAGCAGAACTGTTTTCATAATCAATTATTTCAATAATCCGATCGCGTGAAGCATCCGCTGTAAAATAGTTTTCAAAAGTTCGCAGGCAATTATTGGACATATTAAGCCTAAGATTTTTGTTATCCCTAAGCTTCTTGATACTATCCCGCAACCCGTTAATATCATCACATGCACTCAGTAAACCTGTCTCGCCATGGAATACTATTTCGGGTATCGCCTTCCATGAATATCCTATCACCGGAAGGCCGACGGAGAAGGCTTCCAAAACCACACCTGCATGACTCTCCCCTTCATATGTTGTTGGAAAAATCAACGCATCATAATTTGCCATCACTGTCTGAGCTGAACCTAACGGTGCGACTCCTTTATAGGTCACATTTGGGTTTTCAAAAAAAAGAGACTGATCGATATCCCACTCCATTGGACCGTAAAAATCGACAGACACATTATCAAGCTCTGAAACTGCTTTTATAATGTCTTTAACTCCCTTTCTTTCTTTGATCTGCGCCATAAATATCAAGCAAAGCGAACCATTTTCTGAATTTTTTATTTTTCGCACATCGGTTTTTGGTCGGCTATTTGTAAGTTGATATACGTTATATTTATGATCATTGAAATATTCAATATTTTCAATCGTCTCAGTTGCAATAACGACATGTTTACTCGCAATATTATGAATTATTTTTGATAAAAAGCCGAATATTTTTTTATACACTTCACTGGCATCACCCCCAAAATATCTAACTATCACCTTATTCTTCGATAGCAGGGCCGCCAATGAAACTGGCAAAATCAATACCTCAAAGCCTCTTTTTGAAATATTTATCAAAACAACATCCGATTTGATAATCGATTTCAGCGTCTCCCAAATTATGGCAACTTGACCAAATTTTGAATTTAATTGGATTTCAGTATAATCACACTTAATCGTTGTGTAATGTTCGGATCTCGATAGGTAGTCGTATAGTTGCTTTACTAAAATCGTAGTCCCCCCTATTTTCCCTGGGTACGCTCCGCAAACGCTTAGCTTAACTTTCTTTTCTACCATTTTATACTACTGTTTGACCTATCCCCTACCGAATCATTAGTGGTGTTTTTTTCGTAGGATATTTAAATCTTCTTTTGGAACTTAGATCGTTTCATTTTTAGCTTGAGAGATCGATTTTGGAGTCAGTCCCTTCAGCCATCCAGTCGCAATTTACAAGATCGACTTTGCAAAATATTTTTGTTGGGCGCGCAACGTGCTTAACCTTCACCGTATTTATTTACATTGTTGCGTGAATACTGCATTATTCAACTTGCCTACGTTGATATCCAATTTCCAATAAATTCACGCACAGGGGGATGCGTGGGTCTCGTGTTTCCGAATCCACGTCTTCTGTATTGGGTTACTTTTTGTGGTTTTTTCGTAACTTTTCAAAATATCTAACTCTTTCTTTCAAGAGCGCGACTTCGAATGTTTATTTGGATCGCAACTGCAATTGCGCATCGACTTCTGCAGCACAGGTTTAAAATGAAATACTGATGTGAGTTTTTTGTTCGATGCGCTGTTAAATAATCAAAGTAATTTATAGATATATTTCGAAATCTGCAAAACACTTAAACTGAACCAGCAACCCCTCTAGATGATTCAGCTAATTTCATCGTTGCCGCCGAAAAACACCACCTGAATTGCGTGATCCTTGCATAAAGTGCGGAATAAAGAAATGTACTGAACATCAAAGCAAGAAAAAGTCCCACACTACCCGTAGACAACAAAACCTGTGCCAACAAGACAGGAACCAGTGCAGCGCCCCACATAAGGGCTCCCGTCATAGAGTTTCGAACTAGGTTGCTGGACTTCGGCAACCAGTACCGTACCACCCTCTTCTTTACCAGGCTGTGCAAATGCAGCCTGTCAGGGTCACCTGGACTCATGCCGCGCTTGCGCCTACGCAGAATACTGAATACAACCTCCAGGATCGGATAGCCACAAGCCAGAAGCGGGGCCCATGCCGAAATCTCCGGGTTACGGGCCATCAAGAGAACTGCAATCCATGCCAACGCAAATCCGATGAAGTAGGCACCACCGTCCCCGAGGAATAGTTTTCCCAAAGGCCAGTTAACCAACATAAAGCCTGCCATGGCACCTACGAAGGTGAATCAGATGTACGCCAACTGCGCATCCCCTACCGACAGACTCAGCCCGGCGAATCCTAAAAGAATGATCACGGTGGATCCTGCGGACAGCCCATTGAAACCATCGATGATGTTGATAGCGTTGGCAACCCCACCCACCGCAAATGCCGTGAACGCCACAGACACCAGGGAGAAGCCAAGCATCCAGTCCAAGCCGGGCACGTTAGCACGGGTAATGGAGTAGCCGGTGATTGCCCACCCCAGGACACCACAGAACATGGTAGCGAAAAGCCTTACGCGCACACTCACGCGTTTTGTAATGTCCTCAGCCAGACCCAAAACAAATGCCGGCACGCCGGCAAGCAATAGCGGCCCGCAAATTTCTTGGAGGGAATCTGGCGAGATCAGGTAGGCGCAGATGGAACCAATTGCTATTGCCACGCCCCCGATACGCGGTGTTGGGTGGGTGTGAAACTTCTGGATACCCTCATGGGAGTCAATACTGAGGTGTCCGTGCCATTCCTGGGTTAGGACGATAAGTAATGCCACACCGAATGCCACGGCCGCAGCGAATATGGCCGGCAGTAGCATCGGATCCGTCAATAACATTCCGTAATTCACCCCTAACTCCCTACTCAATATTCATTTTTTGCCCTGCACACTTACGGTGCTCAGTCTGCGATTCAATGGCCCCAAACAGCCAGTTTCATTTACGGCAACTACGCCTTTTGTGGGCGGCATCACCCGCTAAATCCCAATATCAGGCCAAGCTCAAGCTATTTATTTTTGTCAGACAACCTAGTCAAATTCACTGGTAGTGATACCTGCAGGCAATGATGACCAAATAATTTCCTTCGACGCAATAAACAAGCCGGTGGGTGTCATCGATTCCGCGTGACCAAAAACCAGAGAGGTTTTCCTTTAAGGGTTCTGGCTTTCCAATCCCATCAAACGGCTCTCGCAAAGTATCTTTAATTAGCGCGTTGATTCGTTTGAGGGTCTTCATGTCTGGGCCCTGCCAGTAGGTGGTGTCTTCTCATGCAGCCAAAGTCCAAGAGATCTGGGTTTGCTTTTTTTTCAACCGACATTGACCAGTTCACGCTGCTGAACCTGTCCTTGACGGAATTGCTCGATGGAGCGAGCCAAGTGGGCAGCGTTGGCAGGGGACTTCAAGAGGTGCACGGTCTCCAGCAATGAGTTGAAGGTGTCTAGCGACATCAGCACCGCATCGGGCGCATCATGGCGGGTGATGACCATGTAGCTAGATCTCACTCTCGATCCTGGTTTTGAAACGTACAGCAGAAGTATCTGATCG
>Ga0078894_10001525_pt1 | contig 17301 bp, 15 predicted proteins | sample LauGreSu1BDMLBSD_2_FD_67506 | JGI IMG/M metagenome (GOLD analysis project Ga0078894, IMG submission 67506) | Freshwater lake microbial communities from Lake Michigan, USA - Su13.BD.MLB.SD (version 4) (version 4) | ecosystem: Environmental > Aquatic > Freshwater > Lake | place: Lake Michigan... | reverse complement strand
CGGAACAATCGAGGCATTGGCCCGACCATTTTGAGCTGACGGCCCCGCAACTTTGACAAACAAAACGTTTTTGCGGCCGCGCCATGAGGCAACTCCAATAATGAACGAAAGGGGAACATAAGGCTAATGGCAGAAGCCGTCAACGCACTGCGTGCCCGGCCATGGCTGGACACTTGCGCAATTCGGGCGATAGGTTGCACCCATGCGGGAGAAAGAACTCAGATTGGCTCTGATCTGCTACGGCGGGATCAGCCTTGCAGTTTATATGCATGGGATCACCAAAGAAGTCTGGAAGCTCACCCGCGCCAGCCATGCTTTTCACGCGGGAGACGAAAATCTGCTCCCCTCAGAACGTATATATTATGAGGTTTTGGATCATATCGCCCAGCGCTGCGACGTGAAGCTTCGCGTTTTGACGGACATAATTACGGGCGCGAGCGCGGGCGGCATTAATGGCATTTTTCTGGCACAGGCAATCGCCAAAGGGCAATCGCTTGAGCCCTTGACCCAACTCTGGCTCGAAAAGGCCGATGTGGATCAACTGCTAGACCCGAATGCACGGCCAATGAGTCGCCTAACGAAATTCTGGGCAGCACCAATTGCTTGGTTTGTCGGGCGGCAGTCCGGTGGCACCGTTGACACCACCGTTGGCGCAGAAGCGCGGGCGGAAGTGCGCTCAAAGCTTGGCGAGTTCGTGCGGGCACGCTGGTTTGAGCCGCCTTTTGGCGGGACCGAGCTATCTAAAATTCTGCTCAACGCTTTTCACGCCATGGCCAATCAAATATCCGGCCCCAGTTTGGTGCCTCCGGGCCAGCCCCTGGATCTTGCTGTTACCGTTACCGATTTCAACGGCCACCCCGAAACGCTGCGCCTGAACTCCCCGCCGGAAGTCAGGGAGCAGGAGCACCGCCTCGTCATCCGATTTCGTCACGATCCCGATCAAGGAGAGACATTGGGGAGCGCCATATCGCTGACCTTTGCAGGACGCGCGACATCAAGCTTCCCCGGCGCATTTCCGCCACTTTCTGTTGCTGAAATTGATCGGCTTGTTCGATCGACAGGCCTGAACTGGGACGACCGGAACGCTTTTCTCGCCTCTTTTCTTCCCAAAGGAATAGATGCGGCAAACGAGCTTTCCCTCATCGATGGGTCCGTGCTGGCCAATGCCCCCTTTCGAGCAGCGATTGACGCCCTGCCTGATCGACCGGCACGGCGCGAAGTGGATAGACGCTTTGTTTTTATAGATCCCAAGCCCGGCATTACCGCAATTCAGCTGCCGCGCGGCGCCAGACGATCGTCAGCTCCCGGGTTTTTTACCGCAATTTTGGGATCAATGTCGGATCTTCCCCGAGAACAGCCAATCAGAGATAATTTAGACGCCCTGCATCAACGATCCATCAGAATTCGTCGCATGCAACATATTATGGATGCGCTGGAGCCAGAGGTTGACAGCCGCATTCAATCCCTTTTTGGGCGAACCTTCTTTCTCACTACGCCGACGCCCAAGCGGGTTGCTGCGTGGCGCGCCAAAGCACTGGAACGCGCTGCCATAGACGCTGGCTACGCCTATGCTGGTTATGCCCATCTTAAGCTCTCAACCATATTGGAGGGCTTGGCCGATCTCGCCAACAGGGCGCAGCAATTGGACGATGCTCAAGCCGAGCGGTTCCGTGGGGCGCTATGGCAAGAAGTCCGTCGCCAAGGCATTGATCACATCAGCGCGCCCGGCGCTGGTAAAAATGAACCGACAATCCACTTTTTGAAGGAATATGATGTCGGATTTCGGATCCGCCGACTGCGCTTTCTCGCCCGAGCCGTTACCCATATGGTCGATCAGGGGGATGTTACAGAACTATCCGTCCAACACGTCATCAAGGCGATTTATGCTGCTTTGGGGGACTTTATCGACCTTCAAAATGCCGCCCGCTTCAAACTCTATCCTATTGAAAATGCAGCGGCATTTCTGAACGCCGTTGCCGTGGATCAGAATTTAACAGCCAAAGACGATCTTGTGGATGCCGCTCTGGCAGTTGCCATCGCCCAAAGCCCCAAAGCGCAGCGCCGACAAATTTTGCTGACCTATTTGGGTTTTCCTTTTTTTGACATCGCAACTTTGCCGATGTTGCAGGGGGAAGGATTGGAAGAGTTTAACCCAATCAAGGTCGACCGAATTTCACCCGATGATGCCCAATCCATCCGCGCAGGCGGAGCCGCCGCTACGCTGAAGGGGATTGAACTCAACAGCTTTGGCGCCTTTTTTAGCCGCAAATATCGCGAAAATGACTATCTTTGGGGTAGGCTTCATGGGGCAGAGCGGCTGATCGACATTGTCTGCTCAACCGCACCCTCACATGCCCCGAAGGAAGAGATTGCGGCTCTCAAGCGGCGCATGTTTGAAGCCATCCTTGGCGAAGAGGAAGGCCGGCTGACGTGCATTCCAAGCTTGTTTTCCGAAATCCGCCATGAGATTTCAAATGGCGTGCTGGCCAAAGCGACAACAAAGGCCTAATCTGCCCAAAGATCAGGAGCGTTGGCAGTTATGCAGTTATTGAGAACCTTATTCTGGGTCGCAATCGCCGTTGCCGCGTCCGCTTTTGTGGTCGCCAACTGGACGCCCATCACGCTCACCTTATGGAACGGCGTGTTGCTGGACACTTACCTTCCTATCCCATTGACCGCAGCCTTTTTGTTGGGGTTTGTGCCTTATTACCTGCTCCACAGCGCGACACGCTGGTCGCTGCAGCGCCGCTTGTCGCAGACTGAACGACAATTGGCTGAGACACGCAGCTTATTGTCACCTGCACCCGCCCAGACAGAACCTGTAGGGACGATTCCACCAAGTGCTGCGCCAATTGCAGTTCCGCCGGGGGTTTTATGACCAGTCCTGTCTATGTCGCAATCGATACACCAGATATTGAGCGTGCCCGCGATCTCTTGCGGCAAGTCAAACACCATATTGGCGGCATCAAGCTTGGCCTCGAATTCTACATGGCCAATGGGAAATCCGGTGTGCTTGAAATGGCGCATTATGGCCTGCCCATTTTCCTCGACCTGAAATTTCACGACATTCCAAATACGGTCGCCAAAGCCATTCAGGCACTACGCCCGATCCAGCCTGCCATTTTGACGGTTCACGCCGCAGGGGGCCGTGCCATGATGGAAGACGCAAAGGCTGCAGCACCCTCCGGATGCAAAGTTGTTGGCGTTACGGTTCTGACCAGCCTCGATAGCTCAGATTTGGCGACAATTGGCGTGCCCACAACGCCGCATGATCAGGTTGAGCGCCTCACCATGCTGGCCAAAGAGGCCGGGCTGGATGGCGTTGTCTGTTCTGGCAATGAAGTTGCTGCTGCAAAAAAAATCTGGCCCAGTGGCTTTTTTGTCGTCCCCGGCGTGCGCCCATCCGATGGTGTTATTGGCGACCAAAAGCGCGTGGTGACGCCGCGTCAGGCCTTGAACAATGGCGCCTCAATTTTGGTGATCGGGCGCCCCATCACGCAGGCTGCTGACCCGGATGCCGCCGCCCGCGCCATTGATGCCACGCTCTAATAATGGCTGTGCAGACGAAGATTTGCGGCGTCACAACGCCGGAGGCGGTGCAGGCCGCAGTCGCTGGGGGAGCAACCCATATCGGCCTTGTTTTCTTCGCAAAAAGCCCGCGCAACATTACTCTTGAAAATGCGAGAGATCTAAACGCTCAACTACCATCATTTCTAAAGATTGTAGCCTTAGTTGTTGATCCAAAACATATTTTCATTGATGAAATCAAAGCCTACCTGCCAAAGCTAAACGCAGTTCAATTCCATGGGGAAGAGACACCAGAGTTTATCGCGCGCTTCAAATCACCTGGACTTGAGCTTTGGAAAGCGGTTCCTATTAGGTCTGAGGCGGATGTTAAGGGCGCAGAACGATATGTGGGTGCTGCCGACCGGATACTTTACGATGCAAAGCCACCCAAAGGCGCCGATCTTCCCGGCGGCACGGGGCTTCGCTTTGACTGGTCGCTGTTACAGGGTATCCAGCATCCCTTGCCTTGGGTCCTGGCAGGCGGTCTAGATGCGCAGAATGTGGCCGAGGCGCATCGCGTGACCGGGGCCGATTTTTTTGATGTTTCTTCTGGTGTTGAAACCACGCCCGGTGTGAAGGATGTGGACAAGATCAGCGCATTCCTTAAAGCGACCAACAACTTATGACACTGACCAACTCTTTACGCACGCAGCCCGACGATCGCGGGCATTTCGGGGCCTTTGGTGGCCGCTATGTCGCAGAAACGCTTATGCCCTGCGTTTTGGAGCTTGAACGCGAGTATCGCGCCGCAAAGCAGGACCCTGCCTTTGCAGCCCAATTTGATGATCTGCTGACCCATTATGTCGGCCGACCAAGCCCGCTTTATTATGCTGAACGGCTGACCGAAGAACTTGGTGGCGCAAAAATTTACTTCAAGCGTGATGAGCTGAACCATACGGGCGCTCACAAAATCAATAACTGCATCGGGCAGATCCTGCTTGCAAAGCGTATGGGCAAGACGCGGATTATCGCAGAAACGGGTGCTGGCCAGCATGGCGTGGCAACCGCGACCGTCGCGGCCCGATTTGGCCTGCCCTGCGTCGTTTATATGGGCGCGCGCGATATTGAGCGGCAGGCCCCCAATGTCTTCCGAATGAAGCTGTTGGGCGCAGAAGTCCGTGCCGTTGAAAGCGGATCCCGCACACTAAAAGACGCGATGAACGAGGCCCTGCGCGATTGGGTCGCCAATGTGCACGATACATTTTACATTATTGGCACGGCCGCTGGCCCCCATCCCTATCCAGAGCTTGTGCGCGACTTTCAGTCGGTGATTGGCAAGGAAGCCCGCGCCCAAATGTTGGAGCGTGAAGGGCGTTTGCCGGATTTGCTTGTCGCCGCAATTGGCGGTGGATCCAACGCAATTGGCCTATTTCACCCGTTTCTGGATGATAAAGATGTCGACATGCTCGGCATTGAAGCCGCGGGACATGGCCTTGATAAACAACATGCCGCGAGCTTGGCAGGCGGAACGCCCGGTATTCTCCATGGCAATAAGACATTCTTGTTGCAGGATGAGGACGGCCAGATTGATGAAGCGCACAGCATTTCGGCGGGTCTCGACTATCCGGGAATTGGGCCGGAGCATGCTTGGCTCAAGGATATAGGCCGGGTGCGTTATGACAGCGTAACCGACACTGAAGCGCTTGCCGCCTTTCAGATGCTCTGCCGCACCGAGGGGATTATCCCCGCGCTCGAACCAAGCCACGCCCTGGCCGCGCTAGCGCGCATTGCCCCGGCAATGAGCAAGGACAAGATCATCATCGCCAATTTATGTGGTCGTGGGGATAAGGACATCTTCACCGTCGCTGAGGCTTTGGGAGTGCAGATGTGACCCGGCTTGCCCGTGCTTTTGCAAAACCCCATCCGGCGCTGGTTACATTTGTAACCGGTGGAGACCCCTCTCCCGCTGAAACCGGCGCAATTTTAGATGCGCTGGTCGAGGGTGGCGCCGATGTGATTGAACTGGGCATGCCCTTTACCGATCCGATGGCAGATGGCCCGGCAATTCAGCTGGCCAATATCCGCTCACTCAGCGCTGGGACCAAAACCAAAGATCTGTTTGCGGTTGCCACCGCATTCCGCGCGCGCCACCCGGATATTCCGCTTGTGTTGATGGGTTATGCCAACCCAATGACATGCCGTGGACCCGATTGGTTTGCCGATGCCTGCAAAAAGGCGGGCGTAGATGGCGTGATTTGCGTTGATCTTCCACCCGAAGAAGATGCCGATCTTGGCCCCGCCTTACGCGCAGCCGGGGTGGATTTCATCCGCCTTGCAACACCCACAACGGATGCCGCGCGCCTGCCCTCCGTTCTGAAATCCGCCTCTGGCTTTCTCTATTATGTGTCCGTTGCCGGAATTACAGGCCTGCAACAGGCCGCCACAGCTAGCGTCGCCGAGGCTGTTGCCCGCCTGAAGAAATCGACCGATCTTCCCATCGCGGTCGGCTTTGGCATTCGCACCCCGGAACAAGCGGCCGCGATTGCGGCCGTTGCCGATGGCGTTGTGGTTGGATCTGCCCTTGTCGAATTGATCGGGCAACATGGCCCTAATGCCGCAGGCCCGGTTCGGGATTATGTCGCCAGCTTACGCGCAGCGGTTGATGGTGCCCAGAAGGAGAAAAACGCATGAACTGGTTGAGCCGCGTCCGCAACGCGATCCCCTTCATCGCAAAGCGCGAAACAGAAGGAAATCTCTGGCATAAATGCCCGTCTTGCGCGCAAATGATTTACACCAAGGAATATGAGGAAAATCTCTCCGTCTGTCCAGTGTGCAACCACCATGGTCGGATTGGACCGAAGGCCCGTTTTCCTCAGATTTTTGATAATGCCCGTTTCACTGTGTTGCCAACCCCAAGGGTTGCGGAAGATCCTCTGAAATTCCGCGACACCAAACGATATACGGATCGGATCAAGGCTGCCCGCGCGTCAACGGGGGAGCATGATGCACTCATCAACGCGCGCGGTTCCATTGCGGGGCAGAAGGCCGTCCTCGGCGTTCAGGACTTTGCCTATATGGGCGGGTCGATGGGCGTTGCGGTCGGCGAAGCCTTTATCGCGGGAGCTAAGGCCGCGATTGACGATAAATGCCCCTATATCATCTTTACCGCAGCAGGCGGCGCACGCATGCAAGAAGGCATTTTGTCGTTGATGCAGATGCCGCGCACGACGGTTGCCATCTCTATGCTGCGCGATGCAGGGCTGCCCTATATTGTGGTGCTGACCGACCCCACGACAGGCGGCGTGACCGCAAGCTATGCCATGTTGGGCGACATTCAAATTGCAGAACCCAATGCCCTGATCGGCTTTGCGGGCCAGCGCGTTATTCAAGACACGATCCGTGAGAAGCTTCCCGAAGGGTTTCAGCGCTCAGAATATCTACTGGACCATGGCATGCTCGACATGGTGGTGGAGCGCAAGGATTTGCGGGACACGCTTGGCCGCCTCATGGCCTATCTGATGCCGGAGAAGGCGGCAGCCTGATTCTCCTGTGGCTGATCATGCACGTTCCGATGATCCAGCGGTTCAGGCCCAACTTGACCGCTTTGCCCAATTATCCCCGGGTCGGGATATTCTTGGGCTAGAGCGTATTGCCCTGCTTTTAGAGGCTATCGGCAACCCGCATCTCAAATTGCCCCCCGTTCTTCACGTTGCCGGAACCAATGGTAAGGGGTCCACCTGCGCCTTTTTAAGGGCTGCGATTGAAGGCGCGGGATTAACCGCGCACACCTATACCAGCCCCCATCTGGTGCGGTTTAATGAACGTATTCGGGTGGCTGGCAGCTTGATTGAAGATGCCCAATTAGCGTCCGTTTTGGCCGAAGTTCTGGATGCAGCCGAAGCCGCCGATATTGGCCCAAGCTTTTTTGAAGCGACAACGGCGGCCGCCTTTCTGGCCTTTTCCCGGACGCCAGCAGATGCCGCAATTATCGAAGTTGGCCTCGGCGGGCGGCTCGACGCGACGAACATCATCCCTGCCCCAATTGTGACGGGAATTGCGCAACTAGGTCTCGATCATGAAGCCTTTCTGCTCGACCCGGAAAATGGGCCAGGCTACCCTCCACTAGAGCGGATCGGTTTTGAAAAGGCGAGCATCGCCAAATCCGGCGCGCCGCTCGTCACCATGGCTTATCCAAAAGCTGTGATGGCTCGCGTGGCAGAGGTAGCAGCGGGCGTCGGTGCGCCGCTTGTTGCGCAAACACAGGGCTGGGATTGTGCGGCTCAGCAGGGACAGCTTCACTATAGCGATACCCACGGCGCGCTTGTGGTGCCCTTGCCCCGCCTGCCGGGCCAACATCAATGCACCAATGCTGGGCTCGCCATCGCAATGTTGCGGCATCAATCAGTGCTCAGTATTCCTGAAGCCGCCTATCAGGTTGCGATGGGTGCAGCCCATTGGCCCGCCCGCCTCCAATTGCTCACACCCGGCCCGTTAACAGAACATCTGCCCGAAGCGGACGAAATCTGGCTCGATGGCGGGCATAATCCCAATGCAGCAGAGATGATTGCCAGCTTCTTCCAATCCAGAGGCCAAGCGTCCTCTAAGCCCGATATCATCCTTGGAATGCTCGCCAACAAAAACGTCCGGACGTTCCTTCAAATTCTGGCCCCAGTGGTGCGCTCCGTTACAGCAGTACCCATCCTCGGTCATGAGCATCACAGCCCAGAGGCCGTCATGGCTATGGCAACAGATGCGGGCCTTGGCGAGACATACGCCGCCCCAGACGTAGCGGCCGCGCTCAACCAGCTCGCAACGGCGCGCACCGGAGAAAAACCGCGCGTCGCCATTCTTGGTTCTCTCTATCTGGCGGGATTGGTTCTTCAGGCGAACGGGCAGTTGCCGGATTAATCTTTGCGCCCCGCAGACCCCATAGCTGCGTCGACCAAACCCTTGCGGGCCATGATCCAGAACAGCAAAATTCCAGGAATGGCGGCCAATGTGGTGAGCAGATAGAAATTCACATAGCCAAGCGTTTCGATCAGCCCGCCTGCGGTTGTGCCTGTGACAAACCGCCCAACAATACTCGCCCCTGCAGAAATCAGGGCATATTGCGCGCCCGTGAAGCGCAAATCACACAGAGCTGAAAAGTAAGCGACGACAACAACGCCGCCAAAGCCGCTGGCTGCATTCTCAAATCCAATGGCACCCGCCATCGCCCAATTGCTATGTCCTGCTGCGGCAAGCCCCGCAAAACCAAGGTTCGACAGGGCCATAAGAATAAGGGCAATCATAACCGACCGTTTGAGGCCAAGCCGCGAATAGGCGATACCTCCAATGAAGATGCCGATCAGATAGGCCCAAAAGCCGACGCCAACGTCGTAAATGGCAATCTCATCATTGGTGTAGCCAAGATCATCAAACAACAGTCGGAAGGTCAAATTGGCGAGCGTATCGCCGAGCTTGTGGACAAGGATGAAGAGCAGCACCAGCCATGCACCATGACGCTGAAAAAACTCTGTGAACGGACCGACAATAGAGGCCCAAACCTCGCCAACGCCGCGCTTTTCATTGGTCACAACACGACGCTTGGGTTCCCCCAGCAAAAGTCCCGTGAGCATGGCTGGCAACGCAAAGGCCGCGCAGGCCATATAGGCCCCTGACCAGCCCAATCGGTCGGCAAGAACAAGCGCGAGTGCCCCTGCCCCTGCCGATCCAATCCGCCAGCCATATTGCGACATGCCAGAACCGACACCCAATTGCTCGGGCTTCAGCGTTTCAATCCGATAGGCATCAATCACGATATCAAAAGTCGCCCCGGCCACACCGACCAGCAATGCCGCGACGATTGTCGCGCCGATGTCTGCCGCCGGATCGGCCATCGCAAGGTTGATCACAGCGGCAATGACTGCAGCCCCAGAGAGCAAAAGCCAGGAGACACGCTGACCTAGCCGACCCAGCACAGGCAAGCGTACACCATCGACAATCCAAGCCCAAAAGACCTTCAGATTATAGACCAGAAAGGCGAGCGTGAAGGCCGTGACAGTTTTCTTATCAATCCCATCTTGGGCAAGGCGGGTCGTCAGCGTCGCGCCAATCATGGCATAAGGAAATCCAGAAGACATGCCGACAAAGAAGGCCGCAAGCGACTCACGTTCAACATAGGGGGCGATTGCGCCCCATAATCCGCCAGTGCCGGACGTTACGGTTTCGTCTGATTGTTGCACGCCCCTTGCCCCTCATATGATTTCGCGCGAACCTAGCAATCTAAACGTAGAAGGATAGCCTTGTCATGAGTATCTTGGCTCCGACCCCCGGCCAAATGGCCCTTGCGCGGATGATTGCCCAAGGCAGCACGCCCGCAAAGGCCGGTATTACGCGCGTGGCCGCATCTCGATATACAGACCCAGACTGGTTTGCTCGGGAACAGGCTGCGCTCTTTGCTAAGCTGCCTCAGGTCATTGCGCCTTCTGCCCTCTTGCCCAACCCCGGCATGGCGGTTCCCCATGATGGATTTGGCCGCCCGCTCCTCCTGACGCGCGACAGCACTGGCAAAGCGCATGTATTTCATAACGTCTGCCGTCATAGAGGCACGCGCTTGGTCGAAGGGTCGGATGCCGTGTGCGCCAATCGACTGGTCTGCCCCTATCACGCCTGGACTTATGGTGTGGATGGCGCGCTGATCGGTCTACCTCGGCCCGAAACATTCGCCGGGCTTAACAAGCAAGATTATGGGTTGAAGGCCCTGCCCAGCCTTGAATCTGGTGGCCTCATCTGGTGCTCGACCGACGACGATGCCGATTTCACAGATGCACTTTCCTTAGGGTCAGACTTTGATGCCTTTGGCATGCGTGACCTGTTTTTGTACAATCGCCACGTTCATGATGTGCCCTCCAATTGGAAGCTGATCATGGATGCATTTATGGAAAGCTATCATGTCACCCGACTTCATGCGGCAACAATCGGCCCATTTTTTAAAGATGGCATAACGGCAGCAGACAGCATCGGCGCGCACCAGCGGTCTGCCGTCGGCCGGGCTGAAGATTTGGCGGAGTTGGATCTAGGTAATTGGCCAAAATTGCGGTCGTCCGTTACCTTTGCCTATCAACTCTTCCCGGCCACCGTCATCGTGGTCAGCCCGGATTATGTGAACATCATGGTGCTGATGCCGCAATCGGTCGGTCGGACTTTGGTCGAGGACTTTATGCTCATTCCGGAAGAGCCGAAGACCGATAAGGCGCGTGACCATTGGGCGCGCAGCTGGACCTTGCTGGATAAGGGCGTTTTCGCGGCCGAAGATTTTCGGGCAGCGGCGCTTGGTCAGCAAGGTCTTGAGTCCGGCGCATTAGAAGAACTGACACTCGGTTCGCTCGAAACCGGAATTCGCAATTTTCACCAGTCCATCGAAGCGCGCATTACCAGCTAGAGACACAGGCCGCTTTTCCGGCTAGGGCGCGGCGATGAGCACCCAAGAACCCCAACGTATCGCCAAACTCCTCGCACGCGCAGGCATCGCCTCGCGCCGCGAAATCGAACGCATGATCGACGACCGGCGCATTGCGCTTAACGGCGTCGCCCTTGAGACGCCGGCGACGATCTTAACATCGCTGGAGGGCATCACCGTCGACGGAAAGCCCGTTCAACCCGCCAAGGCTTCCCGTTTGTTCCGCTTTTACAAGCCCAATGGCGTGCTCACGACGGAACGCGACCCCAAGGCACGCCGCACAATTTATGATGTTCTGCCCAAAGGCCTGCCGCGCCTCATGCCCATTGGGCGATTGGACTTTAACACTGAAGGGTTGTTGCTGCTGACCAATGATGGGGAGTTAAAGCGCCAGATGGAATTGCCCGCAACGGGCGTCCCGCGCACCTATCGCGCGCGAACATATGGGCAAGTCTCACAAGCCCAATTGGAAGATTTGATCCACGGCATTGAAATTGAGGGCGTGCGCTATGGCAGCATAGACGCCAATCTGGAACGCCGCACAGGGGCCAATGGCTGGGTCGAAATGACATTGACCGAAGGCAAAAATCGCGAAGTGCGCCGCGTGCTTGAATTTTTGGGGCTTGAAGTCTCGCGCTTGATCCGCACCAGCTATGGCCCCTTTGCGCTTGCCGATCTGGAACGCGGCGCTGTCGCCGAAGTCGACCGGAACCAGCTGTTCATCTTTCGTCAGAGCCTGCCCAAATGAGGATCATATCTGGGGCCTGGCGCGGCCGACCTTTGGTTGCGCCGAAAGGAGAAGCGACGCGCCCGACGGCAGATCGCACGCGCGAAGCCTTGTTTTCTATGCTCGTGAGCCGCTTGGGCGGACTGGAAGATCTCTCAGTGGCGGATCTATTTGCAGGGTCGGGTGCTCTGGGGTTGGAGGCCCTGTCGAGGGGCGCTGCGAACTGCCTGTTCGTGGAGCAAGATCGCGCCGCTATAGATGCGCTCAAGACCAATATCGCAAAGCTTGGCGCGACGGGTGCCGATGTGCGGCAAGGTTCGGTCCTATCGCTGCCGCCGGCGCCACAACCGCTCGACCTCATCATGATGGATCCGCCCTATCAGAGCGGCGCAGGCTCTGTTGCGCTCGATAAGCTCAAGCGACTTGGCTGGATTGACCCGGCCACGCTCATCAGCGTTGAAACTTCGCGCACCGAGACAATCGCTGTCGATGGCTTCGAAATTGAGGCGCAACGCGATTACGGAAAAGCGCGCCTCACCCTTTTGCGCGCAAGCCAATAAGTCCGATCAGACTTAGTCCAGAACAGACTGCCAAATAGACCCCAACCGCGCCTAGCCCGGATTGGTCGGCCAAACGCTGGGCGATGAGCGGCGCGAGACCTCCCCCTAAGATACCGGCCATGTTGAAGGCAACAGACGCGCCCGAATAGCGCACACGGGCGGGAAACAAGCCCGGCAACCAAGCCCCGAGTGGGCCATAGACCAGCCCCATTGCGAACAGGGCTGAGGACAGGAACAAGGCAATAAGCGGCACCTGTCCACTGCCCAGCGTCGGCACAATCATCGCTGCCACGCCAAGTGTCAGACCACAGCCTACCATTAACACATTGCCCGCGCCAAATCGGTCCGCGGCATAGCCTGATACGATAATGCCCAATGCCAGAAACAAGATAGCAAAGAGCTGAATTCCAAGGAACGTTTCCCGGGCGATCCCAATCGTTCCGGTCCCGAAACCAAGGGCAAAGGCCGTCGCCAAATAGAATATGGCAAAACAGGCAATAGCCGCCAACGTCCCACCCAGAACGGCGGGCCAATGATCTCGCAGCAATTCGGCAAGTGGCACCTTGGGCGGCGGCGCAGCTTTCAGAGCCTCCGCAAAGGCGGGCGTCTCCGTCAATCGCAACCTTATCCATAAACCGATACCAACCAACAGCGCGCTGCCGATAAAGGGGATCCGCCAGCCCCAATTGCTAAAATCCGCATCCGACAGAAATAATCCTAAGAGGAGGAAGAGCCCGTTGGACGCCAAGAACCCGACTGGGGCCCCAAGTTGCGGAAACATGCCATATCGCGCGCGCTTTCCCTCAGGCGCATTTTCAACGGCCAGCAGTGCTGCGCCACCCCATTCTCCGCCAAGGCCAAACCCCTGACCAAAGCGCAACAGGCACAGCAAGGCCGGGGCAACCCAGCCAATCAGATCATAGGGCGGCAGAAACGCGATTAGAAAGGTGGATATGCCCATAATCAGCAAAGACGCGACCAATGTTGATTTGCGCCCCACCCGATCTCCATAATGGCCAAAAGCTATTGCGCCTAAGGGCCGCGCAAAAAAGGCAACGGAAAAGCTGGCATAGCTCAACAAAAGCTGAAGGCCGGGCTCATCCGACGGGAAGAATAAGGGGCCAAACACCAGTGCAGCCGCCGTCGCATAGATGTAGAAATCATAAAACTCGACGGCCGTCCCGACGAGTGACGCCGCGAGAATACGCCGATGAGATGGTGCTGTTGTCATGGTCTCTCCCCCCTTGCCAGATTGGCCCTAGCGCGGGTGGGGCCAAGGGGAAAGATGGCGAGAGGAAGTTTGCACTTCATCGGCCAACTCCCCTTGCGGCTGATGCCGATGTTCCCTAATCGTTCGCATCATGACTCTTCCCGCACATTCTGAAGAACCCACCTATATCAAAGGCCTAAATGCGCCGCAGCGCGAAGCCGTGCTGACCACCGAAGGCCCAGTTTTGATGCTGGCAGGTGCCGGCACGGGGAAGACCGCTGCCCTCACCGCACGCCTTGCGCATTTGATCGCGACCCGGCGCGCATGGCCGTCGGAAATCCTGGCCGTCACCTTCACCAACAAGGCCGCACGCGAAATGAAGGAGCGCGTCGGGCGCATTATCGGAGATGCGGTTGAGGGCATGCCTTGGCTTGGCACGTTTCACGCGATCTGCGCAAAGATGCTCAGACGGCATGCCGAACTCGTCGGTTTACAATCCAATTTCACAATTTTGGATACGGATGATCAGCTCCGCTTGCTCAAACAAATTGTTGAAGCAGCGGAACTTGACGAGAAACGCTGGCCCGCACGGCAGCTCGCCGGACTGATTGATCAGTGGAAGAATAAAGGCCTGACCCCAGAAGACATTGACGCTGGCGAGAGTGAACGTTTCGCCAATGGCAAAGGCGGCGCCCTTTACACGCTCTATCAAGCCCGCCTCAAAGCGTTGAACGCCAGCGATTTCGGTGACTTATTACTGCATATGCTCACCATTTTGAAGAAGCATCGCGATGTTCTTGAAAGCTATCAACAGCGCTTCAAATATGTTCTGGTTGATGAGTATCAGGATACCAATGCAAGCCAATATCTCTGGCTGCGTCTGCTCGCCCAAGCTAATAAGAATATCTGCGTTGTCGGCGATGATGATCAGTCCATCTATTCATGGCGTGGCGCAGAAGTCGCCAATATCTTACGGTTTGAAACGGATTTTCTGGGGGCCGCCGTCATCCGGCTTGAACAAAATTACCGGTCCACACCGCATATCTTGGGCGCGGCATCTGGCCTGATTGCGAAGAATGGCGGCCGTCTGGGCAAGACGCTCTGGACGGAGGTGGACGCAGGCGACAAGGTTGAGGTGATCGGCGTTTGGGATGGCCCCGAAGAAGCCCGTCGTGTCGGCGAACTTGTTGAGGATTATCAGCGGGCGGGCGGATCGCTCGATGATGCGGCCATCCTTGTGCGGGCGCAGTTTCAAACCCGCGAATTTGAAGATCGTTTCATTGCGATCGGCCTGCCCTACAGAATTGTGGGCGGTTTTCGTTTCTATGAACGCGCGGAAATTCGAGATGCGCTTGCCTATCTGCGGCTCGTCAATCAACCTGCCGATGATCTGGCATTTGAACGGATCGTCAACCAACCAAAACGAGGCCTAGGCGATAAGGCGCTGGCCAAGGTTCAGATGTTGGCGCGCGCGCAGAACTGCCCGCTCTCTCTCGCCGCGGCGCGTATTCTTGATACCGATGAATTGACGCCTCAGGCCCGCCGTGCCCTTGGTGGATTTATTGGTGATCTGGCGCGCTGGCGCGATATGGCAAATACACTGCCCCATCATGAACTCGCGCGGCAGATGTTGGATGAGAGCGGCTATACAGCAATGCTTCAGGCCGATAAATCGGCCGAAAGCGCGGGTCGCCTTGAAAATTTGAGCGAACTTGCCCGCGCCATGGAAGATTATGAAACGCTGGGCGCGTTTCTGGAACATGTCAGCCTTGTAATGGACAATGAGGCCGCGTCTGATGGCGCAAAGCTGACCATGATGACGATCCACGCCGCTAAGGGCCTTGAGTTTGAGCGCACCTTTCTTGCGGGGTGGGAAGAAGGTGTGTTCCCCTCGCAACGATCGCTGGATGAAGGCGGGCTTGCCAGTTTAGAAGAAGAGCGTCGACTGGCCTATGTCGCCATCACCCGCGCGCGCCGAAAATGCACGATCCTGCATGCCGCAAACCGCCGGATATATGGCCAGTGGACCTCTAGTATCCCTTCCCGCTTCGTTGCCGAACTGCCGCCTGAGCATGTTGAGCAGGAAACCAGCTTTGGCGGGGGCGAGAGTCTCTGGCGGGCAAATTGGGCCCAAAACAGCGATCCTTTTGCCCATGTGACCCGCAGCACGGGCCGTGGTCCCGGTTGGCAGCGCGCGTCGGCTGAATATTCAACCCAACCAACCCGCATCGTGGAAGCCCGATCCAGCGCCGTTAGCCTTGGCAACAAAGGCCGGAGCGATCTGTCGATCGGGCAGCGGATATTCCATGAGAAATTCGGCTATGGCCTGATCGCCGATATTGAAGGCAATAAGCTGGAAATTGACTTTGATCAGGCGGGACGAAAACGGCTGCTCGACACATTTGTCAAACTTGCCTGACGATACGTTCTGGATCGCCGACATCCCCCATAAAGGTTGCGCGGCTATTCGCTTCCGGCCAAGGGAGTCGCAATGAACGCCGTCGCTCCTAAGGACATCCACCCTCTCGCTTTGCGCGATTACAGATTTTTCTGGATTGCACGATTTTTTGCGGTGGTTGCGACGACAGGAATGGTCGTCGTTCTTGGCTATCAATTCTATGATCTTGCCCGAACAGAATATGGCCTCAGCATCCGCGAAGCCTCTTTCCAATTAGGATTGCTGGGGCTTGCGCAGTTTCTCCCCCTCGCAATTTTAACACCGGTCGCTGGGTGGGTGGCAGACCGATTTGACCGACGCCATATCGCCATCCTGGCCAATGGCATTGATGCCAGCATCGCTCTTTCGCTCGCCATTCTTTCGGCGAATGACGCCCTCACCCTCCCCATCCTCTTTCTCATGGCAGCGATGCACGGGGTTGCACGGGTGTTTCTGGCGCCGGCCATGTCCTCCATCGTTCCCAATATCGTGCCAGCAAGCATCTTGCCCCGCGCCATCGCCTTTAACTCTATGGCTTGGCAGTCGGCCACCGTCATTGGGCCGGGTATTGGCGGCATTTTATTCGCGCGTCAGGCGGATATCCCCTATTGGCTGTTCACTGGCCTTTTGGTGACAGCCAGCCTGTGTGTCGCCTTGATCAAGCCCTTTCCAAAGCCGCAGATTAAGGGGGATGCCCACCCGTTTCAGCAGATGATCGATGGGCTGCGATACACTTGGAATGAACGCTTTCTGCTGGGGGCGATCACGCTTGATCTCTTTGCCGTTCTGCTGGCCGGGGCGACAGCCTTGCTCCCCGTCTTTGCGCGCGACATTTTGTTCGTCGGCCCAGAAGGCCTTGGCTGGCTCAGGGCGGCCCCAGCAGCGGGCGCAACGCTTGTTGCTCTCTGGTTCTCCTTTCGCCCGCTGAAGCATAATGTGGGCGTTAAGATGCTTTGGGCGGTCGTCGTCTTTGGTGCCGCAACAATCTGCTTTGGGCTGTCTCAATCCTATTGGCTGTCCTTGGGGCTTTTGGCGGTTCTCGGGGGCGCGGATATGCTATCGGTGTATGTCCGCTCTTCTTTGGTGCAACTCAACACGCCAGACGATATGCGCGGCCGGGTTGGTGCTGTGTCTTCGCTTGCTGTTTCGGGTTCAAATGAATTGGGTGAATTACAATCCGGCCTTGCCGCAGCGGTTCTTGGCCCCATTGGCGCTGTTGTCTTTGGCGGAATTGGGGCTATCTTGGTCACTGGACTGTGGGCTTGGCTCTTTCCAGAGTTGAGGCGCGCCCGAACATTTGAACCGCAATTCCGAAGGATAGATCCATGAAGGCAGCTTCGATCCTCGATACCATTGGGGGCACCCCCCATGTCCGCGTCTCCCGGCTCTTCCCGGATCGAGAGGTTTGGATCAAATCAG
>Ga0078894_10001524_pt1 | contig 17317 bp, 12 predicted proteins | sample LauGreSu1BDMLBSD_2_FD_67506 | JGI IMG/M metagenome (GOLD analysis project Ga0078894, IMG submission 67506) | Freshwater lake microbial communities from Lake Michigan, USA - Su13.BD.MLB.SD (version 4) (version 4) | ecosystem: Environmental > Aquatic > Freshwater > Lake | place: Lake Michigan... | reverse complement strand
TGCTCAATCTCTCGCTTATTAATCATGGTGCAAATGTACAGAATTTATATCAACGAAATAAGATTGTTCATCACAGAAATTGTGCCAAACACCCTAAAAATTGATCAATTCATTGAATTGGAGGGTCTTAATTGGGATGCTCTTTTTCAAAAAGCTCAGTTGCATCAACACGCTGAAAACTGGCTAATCCAAACCGAAGACCCTGTTTTTGTGTTTAAACAGCTATATGCTACTCTTCAGTTAATCGAAGCCGCCGGTGGTTTGGTTAAAAATACCGATAGTGCCTACCTCTTTATTCACCGACGTGGTAAATGGGATTTGCCCAAAGGGAAAATTGATGATGGTGAGCTTCCGGATACTGCTGCCATGCGGGAGGTAAATGAGGAATGTGGCATTGCGGTGGATCGATTGGGATCAATTTTAGCAGAGACGTACCATATTTACCAAATGCATGCTAAATGGGTACTCAAAAAAACCTATTGGTATGAAATGCAGGTGTATGGTGTACCACACTTATCGCCTCAACTAGAAGAAGATATTACCGAGGCAGTTTGGTTGAAAAAATCAGAATTAGGCCAGGTTAAATCGAACACCTATCCTTTGATTCTCGATCTCTTGGATGAGCATTTGTGTGATTAAAGAAAGCTGATGGCTTCTTTTGGAACAAATTGGCTAACATCTCCACCATTTCTCAAAATATCGCGTACAATGGTTGAGCTGATGGAGGAATATCCCGGTTTGCTGACAATGAAAATACTTTCAATTTCAGGTACCAGTGCATGATTCATTTGCGCAATTGCTTTTTCGTATTCAAAATCTGAAACGGTACGGATACCTCTAATCATGTAATTTGCACCAATTTCCTTGCAGAAATCAACCGTTAAGCCGCTATAAGTTTGTACTTCAACCTTTGGTTCGTCTGCAAAAACGGCTTCGAGCATTTTTTTTCGCTGCTCAAGATTAAGTAAGGCTTGTTTCGTGCTGTTTACGCCAATTCCAATAATCACTTTATCAAACAAAGAGATAGATCGTTTGAGAATATCCACATGGGCTTTGGTTACCGGATCGAAGGAGCCTGGAAAAAGTGCGATTTTCATACCGCTAATTTGAGGACAATTTATTGGAATTAAAAGCTATTCGGGACTAAAAAAGCTGAATGAAGATGAGCCGTAAACGCGTTGTTCTTTGAAACAGGGGTGATCCAACTTCTTCATACTTGGATGCTCCACAATGAGGTATCCTCCCGGATTAATCAAATTACGTTCAAATACCTTTTCAGGGATGAGATTTAATTGGGGTAAATCGTATGGCGGATCTGCAAATACGATGTCGTAAGGTTCGTTTTTCATTTCCAGAAATTTGAACACATCTGATTGTACGGTTTTAACATGTTTTAAATCGTACTTCTCAAGCATCGATTTTAAAAACAAAATACAGCCTTTGTAGCGGTCAACGGAAGTAATATCCGGGACTGATCTAGAAGCAAACTCCAGTGTAATATTTCCCGTTCCTGAAAAAAGATCCAATACCCGAATCGCCTCGAAATCAAATTCATTATTTAGGATATTGAACAAGGCTTCTTTGGCCAAATCGGTGGTCGGCCTTACGGGTAGTTTTTGAGGGGCTTGGATACGTAATCCTTTTAATCTACCGCCGATTATTCGCATAAACTCAAGGCAGTTAGCGAGTAGAATTGCTGGGCTGCAACAGCTTCGAAATTTTCGGGAATTTTGATGAAATCAACCTGTGTGATTTGCTGTACAGTTGAACTGTATTTTCGTAATCGTGCTAGTATTTCTTCATCGGCCTTGCCTGCTATCAGCCAATCGGTTTCTAGCTGATCTAAACCTAAGTTATTAGTCAGATTCAACACAAAATAGTTGAATTCATCGGCTGTACGGCAAGGGAAAGCGTTGTAAAATTGGAGCTGAGCGTTGCTAAAACAGCTGGCTTCAAAAGAGTCGGCTTGGATATTCAGCAGCACTAGGGTGTTTTCATTTTTGCGACTCCATGTTGCGCCCGCCTCAATGCTTGGATTGGCAGCGTGGTAAAATTGGGGTTGGTGAAATTTCTGCTGGAATAATGCTACCAATTCTCCAGGTATGGCAAAAACGGTAACACATTTCGCAGAGCGGATATGATCGGTAGCTATTAAATCTGATTCATCGCTGCTGAAAAACTTGGCATATTCTCCCACATGTTCTTGTTGGAAAAGTTCATCTGGAATAAAGGTGAATTTAGAGCTGTGAAATCCAATCTTCACTTTTCTGAAATGATAAGCCAAAACAGGTTCGGCGTCTATCAGTGCAGCAATTTTTTGAACATCGTACGAAGTAATTTCGGATACATAAAGTACTTTCAATTGATCTTGCCCTTTATCAACAACTGCAAAACGGATTTCTTTGGGCAGGATTTCAACGTGTAAATCGCACTTGCCCGAATGCTGGGTCTGGAAGGAGGGATCTGTTAATTGTACTATCGGATTCATCGCAAACAAATGTAAAATTTTTTGGAATAGGTTAGCTCAATACATTTCTGCATTTTTGAAAGCATGAGCAGCTTTGCATCACAGATTGCCCAAAAGTTTCCCAATCAACCCACCCAGCAGCAAGAAGAAGCTTTTGTGCTGCTCGAAAGGTTTTTGCTAGCTGAAAACGAACGAGATTGTTTTCTATTAAAAGGCTATGCCGGTACCGGAAAAACGACTTTAATTAGCGCTTTGGTGCAGGTTTTGCCAAAATTTCAATGGAAGTCGGTATTACTTGCACCAACTGGTAGGGCTGCTAAAGTCATGTCTTCCTACTCTGCTAAAAAAGCCACAACCATTCACAAACGGATTTACCGCAAAAAACAGGCAATGAGCCCGGATATGTATTTTTCTTTGGCTCAAAATAGTTTAGAAGACACCGTTTTCATTGTGGATGAGGCCTCGATGATTGCCGATGAATCATCGGATTACAGTGGTTCTGGCTTGCTTCAGGATTTGATAGATTATGTTTACAATGATAAACACTGCAAATTGATTTTGGTGGGTGATACGGCCCAGCTTCCACCGGTTGGTGCCGAGGAGAGTCCGGCGCTGGATCCGGCTTACCTTCGTTTGAAATATGGATTGGATGTTTTTAGCATTGAATTGACTGAAGTCGTTCGTCAAGAAAAGAATTCCGGAATATTGTTTCAAGCCACCAATTTGCGTGAGATGATTCGAAAATCTCAAGTTACAAATCTCAAGTTAATTACCAAGGGTTATCAAGATGTATACCACATGACCGGCGAACGTTTGGTTGAAGGTTTAGCTTACGCTTACGATAAATACGGCATGGAAAATACACTGGTGGTATGCCGGTCGAATAAAAGTGCCAATGCATACAACCAAAATATCCGAAATCGTATCCTCTACCGTGAAGAAGAATTGACTGGGGGCGATTATATCATGGTGGTACGCAATAATTACTTTTGGTTGTCCGAGCCGGAAAAATCAGGAAATTTTATAGCCAATGGAGATATTGCCAAAATTCGGAAAGTAAAAAATATCACTGAGGAGCATGGATTTCGTTTTGCAGATGTTGTCCTCGAGTTTATCGATTATCCGGATGAAGAGCCACTGGAATGTAAAGTGCTTTTAGATACGCTGTATGCAGAAACACCTAGTCTTTCATCTGCAGATAGTAAACGCTTATTCGAAGCGGTAATGGCCGATTATTCGGAAATCGAAAATAAAAGACTTCGGATGTTGGAGCTCAAAAAAGATCCATTTTACAATGCCCTGCAAATTAAATTCGCCTATGCGGTAACCTGCCATAAAGCGCAGGGCGGCCAATGGGATGCCGTTTTTATTGATCAGGGTTACCTGACGGATGACATGTTGAATGTAGAATTTTTGCGGTGGCTATATACCGCAATTACTCGAAGTACCCGGGAGTTGTTCTTGGTGAATTTTGGGGCTCAATTCCACTAATTAAGCCCCAAACTCTTACTTGCTTTTGTTCGCTTCAGCAATTAATTTTTGGTTTAAAATCACGTAATCTTGATTTTTTTCTGCTTCCGCAACTTGCATAGAGCGATTGGCACTGGCAATAGCCTCGGCTTTCATGCCCGATTTAAGTAAAATCTTCGCTTTTAAATGTTCCATGTAATAGGCCTTAGGATTAGCTTTTGTTGCTTCATCTATCCAAATTAAAGCCTTTTTCAGATCTTTGCCATTGTCGAAATAATAACTGGCAGCTTGGTAATAAGGTTTGTTTGCGGTTTGCATCGCTGCATCAATTGCCGACATAATTTTAGTGTCAACATCGGCACCGATTTTAATACTGATCAAGGTCTTGTCCCAGCTCAGTTGTAAATCGCAGGTATTTGCGGTTACATTGGCAAAATCAACCGTAAATGTTTCCAATTTCTGGGATAGCGCTTGAGGTTTTACCTTAACGCGTAGCAAATCATCCGCTTCCTGATAGCCCATTGCTCCCCATAGTTTGGTGTTTTTACTCAGGATGATTGTCCATTCGGTCTGGCCCGGAATACTATACAAGGCGTATTCTCCGGCAGGAACAGGCTTGCCTTCAAAGCTTACGTCTTCTCCAAAAGTGATTTTCGTAGGGGAGTTTGCGCCTGTACGCCATACCTGGCCGTAAGGAACAAGATCGCCAAAAACGATTCGGCCTTTAACATTAGGTCTTGAATAGCTGATTTTGATTTGGCTTAGGGCAAAGTCCTGACTAATAGTTTGTGTTGTACTCGCTGCAGGCATTTTAAGTCCTTGTGCAAAAATTGAAGCACTAGCAGAAATGAAAATGAATACAAGTATGGATTTGATTTTTTTCATAATTGAACAATTTTGAATCAAAAATATAATTCTTAGCAATTCTAAGTTTCATTTCAAGATCATATTAATTTAATTGCAAAAACCGGGCTTATAAGTGTATTTTATACACATGAACAAAAACCTCAAAATTTATTTCCAAAATCACAATTTAAGGCTAAATTAGGGGGCACTAACCAAATTATCATGAAACCAAATAAAAGCCTCTTTACGCTGCTTTTTATCCTAGTTTCCGGATTTGTATTTGCTCAAATTCCGGCACTTGAACGTATCGAACCTGCCAATTGGTGGGTTGGAATGAAGAACCCCAAATTGCAATTGATTGTACACGGTAATCAAATTGCTAAACGCCAGGTAAAACTTACTTATCCTGGAGTTTTATTGAAAGAAATTCACAAGGTTGAGAATCCGAATTATTTGTTTTTAGATCTGGAAATTAGTCCTTCTGCTCAAGCAGGAACCTTTCCTATTCAGTTTGTGCTGAAAGGAGCAAAAACACAGACATTCCAATACGAATTGAAAAATAGAGACTCTAAAGCTCTGAAAGCTCAAGGTGTGTCTACCAAAGATTTCATTTACCTCATCATGCCCGATCGCTTTGCAAATGGCGATAAGAGTAATGATGTGATCAAGGGGATGAATGAAACTACCCTGAACCGAGATTCTATGTATCACCGTCACGGTGGTGATATTCAAGGTATCATCAACAAATTGGATTACTTACAAGATTTAGGTGTAACGGCACTTTGGATCAACCCACTGTTAACCAATGATCAGCCTAAAACCTCGTACCATGGCTACGCAAATACTGAAAATTATAAAATAGATCCTCGCTACGGCACCAACGAATTGTACAAGCAATTGGTAGATGAGTTGCACAAGCGAGGGATGAAAATGGTAAAAGATCTGGTTCATAACCATGTGGGAAGTAAACACTGGACAGTTTTGGACCTGCCTTCGAAAGACTGGTTGAACCAATGGCCTAAATTTACCCGTACAACTTACCGGGAGCAAACGCAGTTCGATCCTTATGCCTCAAAAGCAGATAAAGATCAAATGGTAAAAGGTTGGTTCGACTTTCACATGCCCGATCCGAATCAAAAAAATCCATTTGTTCGTAATTACATCACTCAAAGCCATATTTGGTGGGTGGAGTATGCCGGAGTTGATGCATTTCGTCTCGATACCTATGCGTACAATGATTTAGAATACATGGCCGAGTGGGCTAAGGCAATTAAAACTGAATACCCTAATCTAAATTCCTTTGGCGAAACCTGGGTACATGGCGTTCCAAGTCAGAGTTATTTTACAGAAGGACGTGTTGTAAACCAATCAATCGATACCGGACTTGATGGAGTAACTGATTTCCAGGCATTATGGTCTATTAATGAAGCTTTGAATGGGAAATTCGGCTGGACCGATGGTGTGGTACGCTTGTACAATACCATTAGTTACGACTATCAATACAAGGATCCATCTAAGAATGTGGTTTTCTTAGACAATCATGATTTGAATCGTTTTTATTCGGTAGTTAATGAAGATTTCACGAAGTACAAATCAGGTATTGCCTGGTTATTTACCACCCGTGGAATTCCACAATGGTATTATGGTAACGAGATTTTGATGACCGGTACTACTACGCCAGACGGTTTGGTTCGCTTAGATTTTAAAGGCGGATGGCCAGAGGATAAGGTCAATAAATTCACCACAGAAGGCCGTACCGAAAAAGAAAATGAAGCATTCAATTATGTGCGCAAGCTGGCTAATTACCGAAAAAAATCGGAAGCTTTGCAAAGCGGTAAACTTATGCAATTTGTTCCTCAAGACGATAGTTATGTTTATTTCAGGTATACCGATAAGCAAACGATTATGGTTGTAATGAACGGTAGCGAAAAAGAACAAACCGTTAAAACAGATCGATTTGCTGAGCGCACAGCTGGGTTTAAAACAGCTGTTAATGTGGCTACCGATGAGGTATTGAGTGACATCAGTCAAGTTAAAGTGCCGGCTAGAACTACCTTAATTCTAGAATTGAAGAACTGAGTATGTCTACCATTAAAGCTTGTATTTTCGATCTGGATGGAGTTATTGTAGATACAGCCGTGTATCATTACAAAGCTTGGAAACGCCTAGCCAATCATCTGGGCTTTGATTTTACCGAAGAAGAGAACGAAAAACTAAAAGGAGTAAGCCGAGTGCGCTCGCTGCAATTGATTTTAGAGTGGGGGGGAGTTGAGAAGAGTGAGACGGAGCAGGCTGAACTTGCAGACTTGAAGAATTCCTGGTATGTAGAAATGATTCAGGAAATGAAGCAGGATGAAATTCTTCCGGGTGCCAAAGAATTTTTACTAGCCGTACGTCAGGCCGGATTCAAAACTGCTTTAGGATCGGCTAGCAAAAACTCCAGAACCATTTTAGAAAAAGTAGGGCTTATTGAGTTATTCGATACGATAATTGATGGTAATACCGTTAGCGCATCCAAACCCGATCCGGAAGTGTTTCTAAAAGGAGCCGAATCGTTGGGACTAGAACCATCTGCCTGCGTGGTATTTGAAGATGCCATTGCTGGTGTCCAGGCGGCCATAGCCGGGGGGATGAAAGTTGTTGGTATTGGGGATGCTCAAACCTTGACAGGGGCGGATCTGGTTATTGCAGGTTTACATGAAATGAACTTAGATAAACTGTATAAATTATAATTGTTGGATTCCCCTGCGGGGGATTTTAGGAAGATGAAAAATTATATCAAAATCGACGAGTGGAATATCATTGAAGAGGGATTTGATCCACATTTGAACAAAATTTCGGAAAGTATTTTCAGCTTAGGCAATGGCCGTATGGGTCAGCGAGCCAATTTTGAAGAAACCTATACTGGTGAAACCCTGCAAGGAAATTACGTGGCTGGGGTTTATTACCCTGATAAAACCCGGGTGGGTTGGTGGAAAAACGGCTACCCGGAATACTTTGCCAAAGTGTTGAATGCAGCCAACTGGATCGGTATTGATATTAAAATTGATTACGAAACACTGGATTTGGCAAACGCCAAGGTAACTGACTTTAAGCGGGTGTTGAATATGCAGGAAGGCTACCTGGAGCGTAGTTTCACCGCCGAACTGAAAAGCGGTAAAAAACTAAAAGTAAAAGCTACTCGTTTCTGCAGTATTGTGGACGATGAAGCTGGTGCCATCCGTTACAGTTTAACCCCTTTGAATTTTTCAGGCGACATTACCATTACACCTTACATCGATGGAGATATCAAAAATCAGGATGCCAATTACGATGAAAAATTCTGGGATGAAGTGCACAAAGAAACACATCACGGTAGTGCTTATTTAACGCTGAGAACAAAGAAAACTGGTTTTCATGTGTGTACCGGAATGAAATTCGATATACAGCAAAATGGCAAAAGCATCGAGTTTCTTTCTGCCCCGGTTGAGCGTGAAAAATACGTGGCTAACAAGGTAAGCATTGAAGTAAAAGAGAAACAAGAAACCGTCATTTTTAAGTATGCTGCTAATCTTTCATCCGAAAACCACGATAAAGAAACCATCGTTCACGAAACTAAGAAAGTGATTGAGCAGGTTTTTCAAAAAGGGTTTGAAGTGATGTTAAAAGAACAAGCTCAGGCATGGGCTGCCAAATGGGTGGAGAGTGACATCGTGATTGAAGGCGATGCCTCGGCACAACAAGGCATACGCTTCAACATCTTCCAGTTAAACCAAACCTATACGGGAGAAGATGCCCGTTTAAACATTGGTCCGAAAGGATTTACCGGCGAAAAATACGGTGGTTCCACCTATTGGGATACCGAAGCGTACTGTGTTCCGTTTTACTTGGCTACTGCAGATCAGCAGGTAACCAAGAATTTATTGATCTATCGCTACAAGCAATTGGATAAAGCCATTGAAAATGCCGAGAAATTAGGTTTTAAAAATGGTGCAGCTTTATACCCGATGGTTACCATGAATGGTGAGGAATGCCATAACGAGTGGGAAATTACCTTCGAAGAAATACACCGTAACGGTGCCATTGCCTTTGCTATTTACAATTACATCCGTTATACCGGAGATGAAAAATATCTCGACGATTACGGCTTGGAAGTATTGGTAGCCATAGCTCGTTTCTGGGCACAACGGGTAAACTGGAGTACAGATAAATCGCAATATGTAATGTTGGGAGTAACTGGTCCGAACGAATACGAAAACAACGTCAATAATAACTGGTATACCAGTACCATTGCCACCTGGTGTATGGAATATGCTATTGAGGCCATTGAACGTGTAAAGGGAAGTAATTCGGCTAAATACCAAGTTCTAGTAAAGAAAATTCGTTTCAACGAAAGTGAAGAGACCAAACAATGGCAGCACATCATCGATCATATGTTTTATCCGGTTGATGAAAAGCTCGGTATTTTCTTACAACACGATGGTTATTTGGATAAAGAGCAAATTTTGGTGAAGGATTTGCCAGCCGAAGAACGTCCAATTAACCAAAAATGGAGTTGGGACCGCATTTTGCGCTCTTGCTTCATTAAACAAGCCGATGTGTTGCAAGGCCTTTATTTCTTAGAACATCGTTACGATACCGATACCATTCGCAGAAACTTCGATTTCTACGAACCACGTACGGTGCATGAAAGTTCTTTATCACCCTGTGTTCACTCCATTCTAGCAGCCAAATTGGGCGACGAGGCCCGTGCGTATGAGTTTTACCTGCGTACTGCCCGTTTAGATTTAGACGATTACAATAACGATACCGAAGATGGTTGCCATACCACTTCTATGGCTGGAACCTGGATGAGTGTGGTAGAAGGTTTTGGAGGCATGCGTGTTCGCGATGGTCAATTGCAGTTCAATCCGTTCCTTCCGGGTAAATGGAAATCGTTTTCATTCAAAGTTGGATTTAGAGGTGCTTTGCTCACCATTAAAGTGAGTACCGAAGGCGTACAGATCCTCAACCAATCTGAACAAGAACTAACTGTAAAAGTGTACGGATCGGATTACGAATTAAAAGCTAATAGCCAAATCCTGGCCAAACATACTTAAGCACATGAAAAGGGCCTTTTTATCAGTCATTACCTTAGTTGCAGCATTCGGGAGTTTTGCGCAAAACCGCATTTCGGAGGAAGTAAAAGATCATAAAATCATCGTTTATCAGCTTTTACCTCGGTATTTTACCAATACCAACACCACCAATAAGTTTTATGGTTCAAAGGAAGAAAATGGGGTTGGGAAATTTAATGATATCAATGAAAAGGCACTCCAGGAGCTCAAAAAGTTAGGTGTTTCTCATGTTTGGTATACCGGAATTATCGAACACGCTACCATGACCGATTATACGGCTTATGGAATTAAAATGGATGATCCGGATGTGGTAAAAGGCAGGGCAGGTTCTCCCTATGCCATTAAAGATTATTACGATGTTGACCCGGATTTAGCGGTGGATGTCAACAAGCGTATGGCTGAGTTTGAGAATTTAGTAAGCCGTACACACCAGCAAGGTTTAAAAGTTATTATCGATTTCATTCCAAATCACGTTGCACGTTCTTACCATTCGGATGTAAAGCCTGCTGGAGTGATTGATTTAGGAGCTCAAGACGATCAAACAAAATCCTATTTGCCATCCAACGATTTTTACTACCTACCGGGAAAATCATTTATAGTACCTGCCGGAACAGATGCAGGTGGAGCGAATTTCAAACATCCTTTAAAAGATGGAAAATTTGATGAAAATCCAGCTAAAGTAACAGGAAACAATGTTTTTTCCGAAAAACCGGGTATAGACGATTGGTACGAAACCATGAAACTGAACTACGGCTGGGATCTGCAAGATGGGGGCAAAGCCTACTTCGAGCCCATTCCGCCGGTTTGGCTAAAAATGAAAGACATCCTAAGTTTTTGGGTAAAGAAGGGAATCGATGGCTTCCGTTGTGATGTGGCGCAATTTGTACCTGTGGAGTTTTGGCACTGGGTAATTCCAGAACTGAAAAAGAGTAATCCGAAATTGGTTTTTATCGCAGAAGCTTACGATGCCAGTCAATACGCCAAATACATCAGCTACGGTGGTTTTGATTACATGTACGATAAAGTGGGCTTATACGATGCCTTAAAGCGCTTGATTAAAGATGAGCCAAACGGAACTGTGAACGATATTAAATCGTTGGTAAAAGAGCAAGAGGGAGGTTTATCCAATCGCATGTTACGCTTTTTGGAAAATCACGATGAAGAACGCGTTGCCTCAAAAGGTTTTGCCGGCGATCCTAGATTAGCCATTCCGGCGATGGTAGTTACAGCAACCTTGTCTAGTGGTCCCGTAATGTTATACTATGGTCAGGAAGTAGGTGAGCAGGGGGCAGGCATTGAGGGTTTTGGTGGTGATGATAACCGGACGACTATTTTCGATTATTGGGGTAACCCACAGCACCAACAGTGGCTCAATGGTGGAAAATTTGATGGTGGACAATTGAGTGCTGATCAGCAAAACTTAAGAAGTTTTTACCAACAATTATTGAATCTTACAGCAAATAATCAGGCTATTCGTTCCGGAAAACTCATCGAAATTAATGCTTCAGGCTCATTAAATACTAAACAGTACGCTTATATCCGCTATCAGGGCCAGCAGCGAGTTTTAGTGGTGGCTAATTTTGATCGCAAAGCAGCAATTAATACCCGAATTAGTTTGCCGAAATCGGTACTTAAAGAATTGAATTCAACAAAAAAATCAACTTTACTTAAAGATTTGATGACGGGTAAAAGCTACCGATCCGTTGATTTAACTAAAGGTATTCCGGTAAAAGTTTTACCTACTGAAGCACTGATTTTGAGTTTTTAATCTTAAATTACTACATAAAAAACTAACCAAACTAAACTTATCAAAACTAGTATGACCGCTTTACAAAAGCCAAAACTTTCTTTTTGGCAGATTTGGAACATGAGCTTTGGATTTTTAGGAATCCAGTTCGGTTTCGCTCTTCAAAATGGCAATGCCTCCCGCATTTTACAAACGTATGGTGCCGATGTAGAACACCTTTCCTGGTTCTGGCTGGCAGCTCCATTAACCGGTATGATTGTTCAACCCATTATAGGTTATTACAGTGACCGTACCTGGAACCGTTTAGGTCGCCGCCGTCCGTATTTTTTGGCCGGAGCACTTTTGTCTGCATTTGCGTTGGCTTTAATGCCAAACTCAGCATTATTAGCCAGTTTATTGCCGCCCATGTTAATTGGTGCAGGCTTGTTGATGTTGATGGATGCCTCGTTTAATGTGGCTATGGAACCATTCAGAGCCTTGGTAGCAGATAATTTACCAGATTCACAGCGAAGTGTTGGTTTCTCCATCCAAACGTTTTTAATTGGTATTGGAGCGGTTATTGGATCGTGGTTACCTTATATTTTTGCCGAATACTTCGGTGTTTCTAAAGTGGCAGAAGCTGGTCAGGTGCCGGATAATGTGATTTTCTCTTTTTATGTTGGAGCCGTGATTTTGGCTGCTACCATCATTTGGACCGTAATCCGTACTAAAGAATACAGTCCTGAAGAGTACGAAAAGTTCCATGCCGATGAACCTAAGGATGAAGACAAAGGTATTTTTGCGATTTTCTCCGATTTCTCGAATATGCCGAGAACAATGAAACAATTGGGATTGGTTCAGTTCTTCTCGTGGTTTGCTTTATTTTCGATGTGGGTATTTACCACACCTGCGGTTGCGCAGCACATCTACCACGTCGCTCCTGGTGATACTTCATCTGAGAATTTTGCCAATGCTGGTAACTGGGTTGGGATTTTATTTGGTGTGTACAATGGTGTTTCGGCCATTTATGCCTTGTTATTACCATCAATTGCCCGGGCTACCAGTCGTAAGATAGCACATGCTTTCTCTTTAGTTTGTGGTGGGGTAGGACTACTATCAATTTATTTCATTCAAGATCCTAATATGTTGATCTTTTCTATGGTAGGTATAGGCTTGGCTTGGGGAAGTATTCTGGCTATGCCTTACGCTATTCTATCAAGTTCAATACCGGCTCGTAAGATGGGGGTTTATATGGGAATTTTCAATTTCTTTATTACATTCCCTCAAATCGTGAACGGTATTTTTGGAGGCCCCATTGTAAAGAATTTCTACAATGGTGAAGCTATTTATGCCATCGTACTTGCGGGTCTATTTATGATTTGTGGAGCGATATCTGTGCTTTATGTGCAAGACAATAAGGATATTAAATTCAAATCTTAATCTGTAAAATATAAATGAAAAAGTCAATACAATTAGGTTTGATCAACAAGGCTCTCGTTTTTTTTGCATTACTCTTGAGTCTTGCGGCCACATCGTGTAAGAAATCAGATGGTTCGGATAGTGGTAGCGGAACCGGTGGTGGCGGTGGTGGATCAACTACTGATGAAACGGAAACCGGTTTGGTTTTGGTGAGTCCAAATTTCCCAACAGATAATCAGGAAATGACCATTACCTTCGATGCAAGTAGAGGCAATTCGGCTCTGGCTACGCACTCCGGTGATGTGTTCATTTATTTGGGTGTAATTACCGATAAGAGCGAAAGTCCAACCAGTTGGCGATATTTAAAAAGCTCCTCATTTAATACCGCAGTGAGCGAACTCAAAATGAGCCCGCTTGGTGCAGGTAAGTACAAATTCACCTTCACACCTCGTAGTTTTCTGGGGGTTCCCAACGATGAGAAAATACTTAAAATTGCCATGCTGTTCAGATCAGCGGATGGAAGTGTTGTTGGTCGAAACGCAGATGGAACGGATATTTATACTCCGATTTATGAAAGTGGTGCTCTGCAGCTAAAATTTGTATTGCCTGAATTTCTACCAACTTATATTCCAAAACCAAGTGTTTCGGTTGACGTTGGCGGTCAGGTTTTTGTTAAAGCACTATCAAGTAGAAGTGCGAATTTGAGCCTTAGCTTAAACGGGGTATCTTTTGCAACGGCTACAAATACCACCAGTATTAAGGGATATGCAAAAATAACCGCTAATGGGATTCAGAAGATTAAAATTGCAGCCAGCGAAAATGGAAATATAACCGAACAAACGTTCGAATTTATTGTGAACGGTACGCCTAATGTTCAAGCGCTACCGCTACTTGCAACGAAAGATGGGGTGAATATTCTTGGTGGCACCTCAGCTATTTTGAATTTATATGCACCTAACAAGAGTTCGGTTTATGTAATTGGGGATTTTAATAACTGGCAACTGGATAATGCCTATGCCTTGAAAAGAACGCCTGACGGTACTCGTTGGTGGATACAACTGGATAATCTAAATCCGCAAGTTGAATATGCTTATCAATATGTAATTGATGGTGATATCAGAGTGGCCGATCCGTATACGGAGAAAGTATTAGATCCGTCGGATTCTTATATTACTCCATCGGTATACCCGAATTTAAAAGCTTATCCTGCAGGCAAAACAACGGGTATTGTAAGTACATTTTCGACCGCTCAAACCAATTACAACTGGCAGGTCGCCAACTTTAACCGACCTGCAAAAAGTGATCTAGTGGTGTATGAAATGCTGATCCGTGATTTTGTTAGTGAACATACCTACACTGCAGCTATTGATAAACTAACTTATTTGAAAAATTTAGGAGTTAACGCAATCGAGTTGATGCCAGTGAATGAGTTTGAAGGGAACAGCAGTTGGGGTTACAATACGAATTTCTATTTTGCTCCTGATAAATATTACGGCACTAAAAACGCCTTAAAAAATTTCATCGACGAATGTCATAAAAAAGGTATCGCAGTCATTCTGGATGTGGTGTTAAATCATTCTTTCGGTTCTTCGCCAATGGTACAGATGTATTATGATAAATTCAATAATCGACCATCGTCAACTAACCCATGGTATAATTCTACTGATCGACACCCTTATGGCGTAGGATTTGACTTTAACCATGAAAGCGCAGCTACAAAAGCATTTGCAAAGAATGTGATGCGTTTCTGGATGCAGGAATATAAAGTTGATGGTTACCGCTTCGATTTATCTAAAGGATTTACGCAAAACTTCACCAATGATGTTGGTGCCTGGAGTAACTACGATGCATCTCGTATTGCCATTTGGAAAGAATACAATGCCTTTATGAAGGCTTTAGATCCGGACTTTTATGTCATACTTGAGCATTTTGCTGCAGATGCAGAAGAGAAAGAACTAGCCGCTGATGGCATGTTACTCTGGAATAATTTACATGGTAGTTATGGAGAAGCATCTATGGGCTGGTTGGCCAATTCCAATTTCTCTAGGTCTTTCTACGATCCGCATGGTTTTACTTCTACGAGTGCCGATAAGTTGGTGACCTATATGGAGAGCCATGATGAAGAACGGATCATGTATAAGAATCTCAATTTTGGGAATGTATCCGGTTCTTACTCAACCAAGTCCTTAAATACGGCCTTAAAACGAAAAGAAATGGCAGCAGCTTTCTTATTTGCTTCACCAGGCCCAAAAATGATTTGGCAATTTGGCGAATTGGGTTACGATGTGAATATCGATTTCAATGGTCGTACTGGAGAGAAACCGATTCGTTGGAATTATTTTACTGTTGCCGAACGTAAAGCACTGTACGATGCCATGGTAAAAATGATCCGCTTAAAAACCGAAAATTCGGTTTTTAGAACCACTAATTTCAGTTATAGTCTTTCAGGAGCGGTTAAATACATTCGTTTAGTAGGAGGCAATATGAGTGTGGTTGTTGTGGGTAATTTCGATGTGAATGCTCAATCGGCCAATTTCTCTTTCCCAGCTACTGGAACCTGGTACGATTATATGAATCCGGGTCAGAATATTTCTATTAATGGAAATTACACTGAAACTCTTTTGCCAGGAGAATACCACATCTACACCAGTGTTAATTTGAATTAGCAAAAATCTCATCTCATTACATTACAATCCCTATCAGCAACCTGGCAGGGATTTTTTGTTAAAGCAGGTTAGGTATTGTGAGTAGTTTAGTCGAGTATAGTTTTTTACCTCAACTAGAGCTGTATGTGTATTCCAATTGGTTATCTATTTCAATAACTCAATGTGTTTCAATGCGGTTAAAGTAATAGCCTTTCCTAATGATTGATGATGGGGTTTAAAGATCATAAGAGATTTATATGCACCTTCACCGTGTAAGACCGAATTGGCACTTAAGTCGTTGCATATTACCTCTCAGTGGCCTCAATATTTTTAGGGTGAAGTATCCTTGTTTTAAAATAGTGTCAATTTCTACTAAGGATTAGGAAGGGGCAATAAAAAAACCGCTCCGAATTTCGGAGCGGTTTTTTTATTGTTATAAGGTAGTTTAATTGAGTTTTGTAATGGTATAAGTTCTAGCAACTGCATCTAATGCTATAGCGTAGTTACCTGCACTCGTTATTTCAATATCTCCACCACCTGGCTTACCTATTTGACCATTCCATGAATGATTTCTTCTAAATTGCATTTTACCAACTTTCAAGGTTACAATCAAATACCATTTACCATCCTTATTACTGTATTTCATGATAGTATCATTATCTATTTGATCACCAGTTGGCCATCCTTTTGGTGTAGCATCACCTGTAATACCCCAAGTTTCTAAAGTGAAGGACAATGTGTTAGAATTTAGGTTCAATTCAACCAAATAGTTGTCCTTTGGATAATTTTGGTTTGTTGTAGGGCTTATAACTGGATTTCCAAATGCACCATCAATAACAAGAGTCGCAGGGTTAGCAAACGAGCTGCTCGAAGAAGCAAATTGTTCACCTGGTTTGGATCCCCATGCTCTTTGTCTCAAAACTTTGAACTGTGAAGCTGAATTAAATTGAACAGTACCTTTGAAAATGCCATTACCAGTTGCAGAAGTTAGTGTATCTGCACTATCTGGATTCCATCCTTGGTAATCTCCTGCCAAGTAAGCATACTCAATAACTTCGAATGGAGTAACACTAATAGTCTTTACTGTCGAGTAGGTATTAATATTGTTATTTACACTTGACTTTAAACGGATATCCATTTGAGATGAAACTCCAGCGGCCAAATTTAATGACAATGCTATGCTATTCAATTCAAGTCCTGTTAAACTTTTTGATGCTTCACCAGCATTGAGAACATAAGTTTTAGGGTTTTGGAAATTTGTACCATTCTTTGCAATTTCTATTGTATTTGTTATTGCAGCATTAAAACCAAAATCTGCAGGCGTAAATGTAATAGTGATTGCATTGTTATTCATCGTTGCTTTACTAAGCAAAATGTTTGTAGATGAGGTACTAAGTGTACCAGGCTTTGAATTACCTATCTTAACTAATGCATCATCTTTTGTACAACCCCAAAGTAAAACACTTCCTAGGATTGTGATGATGACTTTATTCATTAAACTTTTCATAATAATTTTCTTTTTAATCCAGGAGTGCCTATAAAACACTCCCGGATAAATGGATTAATAATTCGGGTTTTGGGTTAAATTAGGGTTCGAATTAATGTCATCTGCCGGAATAGGGTATACTTTACGCCAGCTTTCTACACC
>Ga0078894_10001523_pt1 | contig 17322 bp, 7 predicted proteins | sample LauGreSu1BDMLBSD_2_FD_67506 | JGI IMG/M metagenome (GOLD analysis project Ga0078894, IMG submission 67506) | Freshwater lake microbial communities from Lake Michigan, USA - Su13.BD.MLB.SD (version 4) (version 4) | ecosystem: Environmental > Aquatic > Freshwater > Lake | place: Lake Michigan, USA... | reverse complement strand
GTTAATAATAATCTAAATATTTATTTCTAAAAGTAATTTTATACGATAGGCGACTTGTTAATTGTTAATAAAGTGTTGACAAATATAACTTAATAATTTCTTAATATCCAAACGAAAAATCAAATTTTAACATTTGAATTGAAATAAATAAGATAATTAAGGTGTTTTATTAAAGAAAAATACTAATAAAAGAGGATTGAATTAAGATTATTTAATAATTATCTTTTTAACTATTTTTTCAAAACCGGAATACAAAGTTATCAAATAAACACCCGGTTGTAAATGAGTTACATCTATTTTATTAGTTTCTTTATTTTGCTCTAAGACCTTACTTCCTAGCAAATTATATATTTCAACTTTATCAATTGAAACACTAGAATTAATACTTAAGCTACCAGTAACAGGATTTGGAAATGAAATAGAATTTAATTCTGAAAAAACACTAACACCTATTGAACAAGCACTTCCTACGACATAAGAATAGTAATTAGTTACTGACATGCCACCAGCATAAGCAAATTTTACTCCATAATTAATTGTAGAACCGATTGTTTGATTGGTTAATGTGTGTGTAAAAACATTTCCGGAAACATTAGTCATTTGCACCTCTGAGAATGGACTTTGTTTCCATAAAAAAGCGACCACTCCTACTTTATCGGTATCCAACAATCCGTAAGTAATTTTTACCTCGTTGCCATTATTGGTTTGAAATTCATAATTATAACCTGTTGAAAAACTTCCAATTTGAGCCAAATTGGAAGTGCCCGAACAAATTAATGTAGAATTTGCTAAAGTGGTAGCACTTAAATTGATTGGATTATTTGAAGCAGTATTACCTGTTAAATCACTTGCGGTTACTGTAAATGAATAATTGGTACTCGGATTTAATCCTGAAATAACAACTGATTTTTGAACTCCAGAAGTTCCTGAATAATTATTTGACGCAGTACCATAAGACACATTATAACCGATAGTTCCGGAGTTATCGGTTGCATTAAGCAACAATTCTATGGATGTACTGGTAACATTTCCTATGGAAGCTGTAAAATTTAAAGGTGCCTGCGTATCAACAGTTGTATTTTGATACACTCTTACATAGTCAATTTGCATTGAAGCCTGAGTAAAGCTAGACGGAACAGTTCCAGCAACGCCTCCCATTGCTACATTTAACAATAGGTATTGCTCTAAGTTAAAAGGCCAAGTACTTGCATTTTTAACTGCAGGATTGTAGGTATAATAGGGAACTCCATCTAATAAAAAGGTCAGTTGAAACGGAGACCAATTTAAAGAATATACATGGTAGCTATTCGCCAAATCGGAAGCTATTGTTCCTCCATTATTTACTGAACCGCCAAATGAAGAAGGTGTATGTATAGTACTTTGTACGTAATTGATGGATTGTGATGGAAATATTCCATGTTCCATAATATCTATCTCTCCGCAAGCAGGCCAATCTGTAGTCCCAAAAGATGAAGAAAAATAAGCACCTGGCTCATTAATATTTTTCCCTAACATCCAAATTGCAGGCCAAGTTCCGGCTTGAACTGGCAATTTTGCTCTAACATCGACACGTCCGTATTTAAAAGCAAACTTTGAATTTAATCGTGCCGAAGTATATTGCTTAGTAACTCCTTGATCGGTAAAGGGTTCATTTTTCGCTACAATATTAAGCAAACCAGCATTTACATAAGAATTAGACAAGAGGTTTGTATAATGCTGTAATTCTCCATTATACCAACTTCCTCCAGCTGGAATTTGTGTTTGATGATGCCATTTATTAGAATCTACAAATCCACTTGAATTAAATTCATCCGACCAAACTAAATTATTGTAAACTACATCAACTTGTGAGAATCCTAATTGAAAGAACAGGAAAAAAGATAAAAGTAATTTGTATGGAGTACTATTTTTCATTTTCATTAAAATAAATTCATTATTTGGATGCTTGATCACCTCTTGATATCAATAATTGTTCCTTAATTTCTTTAGCTTTATCTTCGGTTAAGTCATAATTACGCATAATCCACATAGCAATTAATGTGCCTAATATTGGTATTCCAGAGAAAAATAAACGTAAACCTGTAACCGCACCTTCAGCTTGAACTGATACATTTGGATCGAATCCAACAGCCGACATAATTACACCGGTTAAAAGACCTGCAATTGCAAATCCAAATTTAACCATCCACCAATAAATGGCTCCAAATATCCCTTCTCTACGTTTACCAGATGTAAGCTCATCCATATCACAAACATCTGCAGTCATAGACATCATAAGGGTAAATAAACTTCCAATTCCAAAAGAGAAGAAGGGAAGAGCAAACAAGAACATATAGGGTTTACCCGGAATAAATAAAAACCAAAGTAAAATATAGCCAAATACTGAAATTCCCTGACATAATAAAAATGCATTTTTCTTACCCATTTTTTTAGAAATGTAGGCCACAATTGGAATTACAATAAAAGTCGTTGCTAAAGCACCTACACAACCAAAAAGAGTAGGCCAAATTCCTGCGTCTGCTGGACTTCCATTAAAAAGATAATAAACAACAATAAAGAAAGTAAATCCGGCAACTGTATTAAATGCATTAAAAATTAAAAAAGTAGAAATACAAAGTTTAGTAAATGGTTTATTACTAAATGCTTCTTTGAAACTTTTTAGTATTTCCTTGAAACTTCCGCCAATTGCTTTGAAAGTTAAGGGCGAAAAACTAGTTTCATCTTTTGTTGATTTACTTTTTATAAATAGTGCAGGAACCATTGCTAAAAGCATACAAATTACTCCAACCCAAATTGCCAAAGTTCTCGTTGCTAGAGCTGTATCTGCATCTGGATTTAATGGATCTAATGAATTGGCATTAGGAAACCAATTAGGATCATACATAATAACCCAAAACCATGGCGCAATAACCCAAGCCCATTGTCCAATCCATTGTGAGATTGCCATAATACTTGTTCTTTCATGAAAATCATCACTCATTTCATAACCCATTGCTACATAAGGAACGCTAAAAATTGTAAGACCTAAATAAAAAATAAACGACCAAAAAAGGAAAAAAATAAAATTATATTGAACTCCATTTTCTTTATAAAGTTGCCACATTGAAACAAATGAAATTCCCATAATTACGGCGCCAATAAAAACATAATGTCTTCTTCTACCCCATCTTGACCTAGTATTATCAGAAATAAAACCCATAATCGGATCTATAAATGCATCGAAAATTCGTGGTAAAAAGAACAAAATACCCCACATCCAAGCAGGAAAACCTAAATTTTGAACCAACACAACCATAAATATTCCTAAAGCTGCAGGGAACATTTGATTGGCTAACATACCTAATCCAAAGGCAATCTTTTGACCCATAGAAACTGATCCGTTTGTGTTGATGTTGATACTTGACATAATTTATGTTTTAAATTTTTATTTTTTTTGAGTTTACACCCCACTAATTATTTCTATCGTAATACTATTTTATCAATAGTTACTTTTATTTTTATGATTTCACCCGTTCTTAAAAACAACTTTTGACTTGTTTGAACATCTAATTTATTTGAATTAAAAACAGCATCAGTTCCATTAGAATAGAATACTTCAATACTATTTGAATCACCAATTTTATATACAATCGGAGTTTGACAATAAGTAAATCCAAGCGAATTTTCTTGTAATTCAATTGATTTATGCTTCATATGTACATCCACAAAATGGAATGATTTAGATTCTGTTAAGAATTCTTCTTTTCTTAATAATAAAGGTGCTAAATGTAGACAACCCTCTTTTACAAAAACTCCAAGTTCTCCAAATCTGCTTAATACATCTTCCTTCACTTGCCCAGTCATTCCTGGCTGTTGCGCCCCTTTTCCAGCAGGCGTATGCGAATACGGATCGGTAGGGAATGCACCGTATAATGCAGGTGATTTATGCACACCGATTCCGGCGTTTACTTCATAATAATGTTCTAATAAACGACCAATTATTTCTGGAGATTCCTTTTCTTCTTGTGCTTTAAAACAACATTCTTGCACCGCTAATTGCAGTTTAGAAACCATGTGCCAATAAATAGATCCCAAACCTTCGTATCCATAAAACGTTCCTGACCTTCCAGTAAATGCTTTGTGATTAAAAACATGCTCGAAAATCTCAGTTATATTATTGGTTTCTTTTTCAACTAAAGTTTTAAATTCTTCTTGATTTTTTAATTGCTCAAGTGCTGCTTTTAAATCATTTGCATTATTGAAATTTCCATTAAAATGATAATTACCATAACAATCCATTTTTATAACTTGTAGGTTCTTTTTGGAAACTAATTGAGAAAGTAATTCTGATTTTGCAACGAATTCTTTTGGAATTGTATTCTTTTCTAAAAATCTTGGTAATTCTTTGTTTGGATACAACAAATAACTGTATTGATCTTCTCTAAATAATTTACTAGATTTTAAATTATCTAAAACTTCTAATGCCTCTTTAGAACTTAAATACCCCGAACTTAAAACGGCAACTTGACCTTCAAGCATTTCGCTTAAATAAGAGATTGACATCTCATTTTCGTTCTTAATAGAAACTAAGTTATAGGCGTGATATAAATTATCGGCTCTTTTATTTGCTTCAATAGAGTGATCAATAAAATCCAAACACACTTGGGTAAATGTTTTTAAACCAGCCATAGAATGGGTTCTTTTTTTACCCCAAAAACCACTATTATAAATTTGAAAACGATAATCGGAAGCGGCTTTTCCTAAACGATCTATAATTATTCTTCGTGAAGTATCATCAATCTTTCCAGAAAGTAACTGCTTATTTTCAACTAAACATTCTCTTACTTCATGATAAAACTCTACCATTTCATTTGAAATTTTGATGTTTTCTAATTTTGAATTCTCTAAAATTTGTTGGAAAAATTTCAAAAATCGTCTTAAATAATATAAAGTAACCATTGAAACTCCATTACCTACAAGGGCATTGTTGGCATCATTCCATTCTGGTCGTTGGGTATTTATCCAAATACCACCTTCCGGAATGAAATTGGACATTTTTGACAACACAGTTGCTAATATCTTTTCGATGAAATTCACATGATAAATTTCTTTATCATTACTATTTAATAAAGCACCATCAGCACCTATTGCTTGTTTTCTTTTATTTATTAGTTTTTCCCATTCGTGATTGTAACCTACTGTATCTTTTGGATTTTTCAATATATCCTCATACGGTTTTATGTTATAAGGAACGGCTGCATATACAAAACATTCATTTTCAAAATATGATTCCAATTTATTTGGCTGGTATTTTTCTATGAATTCAAGGAATTTTAATAAATAAATTATTTGGTGGTCTCCCCAATATCCAATGTATGACCATGGATTATCTGGTTCAATCGTTTCCCAATCAAATCCATCTTTAGTTACACGATACGGATTATATCCATCAAAAGTGGATGCATTCAAGAATTTATGAATCATACTTTCCATAAAATCAGGATATGAATGTGCTAGTGCTTCCCAGTTTTGAAATATGTCTCGCCAATTTCCTTGATAATCTAATATTTTAGACCCGTCAATTTCACTTTGTGTATTAATTGAAAACTTATTCCAAGGACGACTAGGATCTCCGTGCCTTCTACTAAATTTAAGAGGCAAATATTCTGATGTTAAACGAAGTAAGTCGACATTATTTTGATTTGCAGCAAATTTTTTTAAATCTTGTAACGAAAATAATTCGGTCATCTGATTTATTTCTTTTTCAAAATTTTGAAAAACAACGGCATTTGCTTTCTTCAAATAACCTATAAAATCGGACTTTTCTATTTGATAATTAAAATCAAATATTCCGCCACGCATTATATTAAATAAAGTATTCGAAAAATGTCTAGTATCTCTTAATTGATCTGCTGTTGCTTGAAGACCATCCGATGAAGCGTTTATTTCAATTAATTTTTTTGTTCCTAATTCAACATCTTCATTTACTAAACTTTCAATGTTTTTATCCGTCTTAATCGTTTCAATTATATGAACAATATCAGAATGATCTTGATTCACATTAGCAATAAACATCCATTCTTCCTTAGAATTGGAACTTAATACTATATCTGAATTTATAAAGTAAGCTCCTTTTTCTCCTTTGATGTCGTTTTCAGAAGTTATATTTTGCTTTTTTCTAAAGTTGGAAAGTTGTAATGAAGAAACTAAATACTTTGGATCATTTAATCCTAAAGACCAAACAATATTGGCTTTTAAAGCTTCACTTGGCTCTGCTTTATCAACAATAATTGCGCTTAAAGCAAAGATTCCAAGGCCAGAATTTTCATGCAATTCACTTCTTTTATAGGCATCAACAAGATTACTTGTTGTAGCTTGCAAATCGGTATTAACTCCATAAGGCATAATATTTTGAAGGCCGTCTAAAACAGAAATTTTACACTCTTTATCGGAGTGATTGTGAATTTCTGATTTTTTTACAAAACCATATTTGTTACTTGAATTCCAATGATACCTGAAAGTTAATTGTAAATCGTGATTTATTTCTTCAAAAATAATTTTATTGCCGTAGAAGTTTTTATATAAATTTCGGGTAATGACATACTGATCTGTATAACGTTCTGAAAAGGGCTCCCATACTACTAATTGTCCATCGTGATCAATTTGAAAAATAGTTTTACTTCCTGTAATATCTGTTGATTCGGTTATTTTATCATCGGTATAGTAGGGAAATAATGCAAATTCCGAATTTTTTCTACCTGCAGACAAACCACCATTACTAGAAATAAACATCCAATGATTGGAGTCGCTTACTATACTCATAAAAAAAGGACGCATTGCCTCATTATTTATGATCTTATAATATTTTTCTCCATCAATAAATGCTGTTTCCATTGAAGCAGTTTTATTTTTATTTTTGAAATCGGAATCTGATATGGAATTAATGCTTTGATTCATTATTTATTTATGAAACAATTATTATAATTATATAAAAACCAAGTAGACTTTTTGGTATAAAAGTCTACTGATTGTAAAGAAGTTTATTTTTGGATTAATTATTGGTATACTCTTACATAATCTACTAACATTTCTTGTGGAAATGGAGTTTCACTATTAGGAGCACCAGGATAATTACCTCCAACAGCCATGTTTAATATTATGTAAAAAGGTTTGTTAAATACCCATTCACCTGTTACATCAAATGGAGTTATTTGATTATAAAGCACATCATCAACATAAAAATTAATATAATTTTCATCCCATTCAATACCAAAAATATGGAAATCGGTATCAAATCTGCTATTTGGTAACATATACGATTTTGTTATTGCATTTCCAGCAAAATAACCTGGACCATGAACTGTTCCAAACACTTTAGTAGGACTATTGCCCAAATATTCCATAATGTCAATTTCTCCACATTGCGGCCAAATAGCTGTATCAGAATTAGAACCCAGCATCCAAAAAGCAGGCCATAATCCTTTTCCTCTTGGCAACTTAATTTTTGCTTCAATTCTTCCGTACTTAGTTTCAAACTTTCCTTTTGTAAGGATACGTGCAGATGTAAACGCTTGTCCCATGTATTGCTCTCTTCGAGCTGTAATTTTCAATACCCCATTTTCAATTTTAATATTTTCAGGCCTGCTTGAGTAATATTGTAACTCATTATTTCCCCAGCCGTTATTACCTGTTCCAATATTATAAGACCATAAATTAGAGTTGGGTGCTCCATTAATGTTAAATTCATCGCTCATCACTAAATTATTTTTAGTGACAACTGTTTGTTTATCATCTTTTGTACAACTAATTAATAAAAAAACAATAGCTGTAGGAATAAAAATTTTGTGTTTTATTTTATTTAAAATCATCTTTAATTACATTTTAATTGTGAAAATATATATTATCTACATACAAAATTGAATTATCCCCACCTTCAAGAATAATTTGAGCTAAGCGTGATCTGCTTGCTAAATTTGGCATGGCAGAAAATGGTATTTCTATAGATATCCAATTTTGTGAAACAACAGGTGTAGAAGTAGTTGCTGTAAATGTTGTAGAATGTCTGGTATCATCTCCACCACCAAAAACTCCATTTGCTCCAAAGTCAACTACAATAACTCTTAGCTGTCTTCCGGGTGCAATTGGACCTGGAATAAAAGCATCAAGGTGAATATGTGTCATACTAGTAGCATTTACAGTTGGATTACTAAACTCAATCCCAACAAAATTAAAGTTTGTATATCCTAATACATTGTCGCCTAAAACTGAAAAATCACTAGATAGAGTAGTTTGCCAAGGTTGCCAGTAACCATTATAATAATTCACAGGAACATTTGTATAAACATCTGAGAATATTGAAATTACATTAGCTGGACTTAATGTTGGTGTAGGTGCATTATTATAACTGCCTGTACAATTTATTATTAAACTACCAGTTGCAGACTGTCCATTAAAAGTAGCCGTAATTACAGCAGTTCCTGCACTTAAGGGAGTTACCACTCCAAAATCATTCACTGTTGCAACAGCTGTATTTGAAGAAGTAAAATTTAAAAAAGCCGGACTAATAATTACTGATTGATTTACACCATTTGGCATATTAAAAGAGGCTAGTACTCCTGTTACTGATGATTTTACACCAACAAAAGTAGATCTAGTAATATTATTTCCATTCATTATTGAGGCTTGTAGGGGTAAAATAGTACCCAGCTTTTCAAATTTTAATTCATCAATCCAAAATGTATATCCTGCACCATTTGTACCTTGAGTACCCGCAGAATATCTGAACATACCTTTTTCATTCAATAACTTTGAAGCATCAGGAATTGGAATAATATATTTTGTCCAAGCTGTTCCTAAACTAATATTTGTCATTGTAGTCATGTACTTATTTGGGTAAAAATCTTCCCCAAAACCAATCTCACCAATAGTTACCCCTTGAGAGGCTTTAGCCCAAAAAGTAAGTGCATCATACCCTGTTAAATCTCTACCTGCTCCATCAACTCTAAATATACCTCCAGCATAATTTCCTTGGGGGTCATTTGAATTGGGCACATCAAAACGCATAGATGCATTTCCTTTGTAACTTACATTTTCATCTATTGACCATGCACTAAATTTTGAACCAACAGGATTATTTGCATCTGGACCATATGGAAAATAAAAATTACTACCCATTGCAACTGGTCCATCAGTAAATACTTCAGCTGTTTTGCTAAATGTAGCATTTCTAGCTTCATCAGACAAATCTCTTTCACAACTACTATTGATTAGTATAATTAATCCAAATAAAAGAGAGTTTCTAAAATAATTAATTTTTATATTTTTCATTTTTTTATTTATTAAATTATTTTCCAATATTAATATGAATGTAGGTTCTAATTTCCCATTCGGAGCCATTTCCAAAACCAACTGGGCTTAAAGCTGGTATGGCAGGATAAGTATTTGCAGGTACAAAAGTAGGTAAATACCTAGGTGAATATTGATCTAAAGAACGCCAAATACCCATTATACCAATTTTTGTATCTGGCAATATAAACCAATTTGGTTTACCAACAGATGTAGAAATATCTATGGAGCTTTGAATAGGATAAGTAAGGTTAAAGTCACGATGATAATCATAAGGTCCCCAATCATTAATTTTTAATGAAGAAACTAATTTTACTTTTTTATAAATCATCCTTAAGTCACCACCCATTCTATTAATTATTCTTTCAGAGTCGCCATTTGCTTGACCATTACCAAAATAAATATTAGCAATCAAACCAAAGTCTGGTGTAAGCTTAGAAACTATTCTTGTATTAGACTCCCATAAATTTTGAGCTGGTGCAGATTTTTCAAAAGCGAATGCTGTTCGATTTGCTAAAAATCCTATAGCTGCATCCATTGTAGTAGGTAATTTTCTATATACAAAACCTGAACTAAAAGCAAATTTTGCGTCTTCAAGTATGTCATTATTCCACTCATACATCCATGTAGCAGGTGTTGGGTCAAAAGTAATTAATAACTCTCCACCTAAAGTTTCTCTGTTTGCTCTTACAAAAAATGGGTCGTCTAGAACATTTCTTAATCTACCAGGAGCATCAACTCCATTTGGCATTGCTTCTACTATTGGTTTTTGCCATAAAAAGTTTGGTGCAATTTGTAAATTTGAGTTAACATTATAAGTAAAACCAGCTAAAAAATTCATTTGATTACCACTTCCTGAATCTTTTAATCTCCATCCTGTAAATGTCTGAACATTATCAGCACCTCCATTGGCAACAAGTCCTTGCACTGCTCCTTGGGTGTAGGCATTAATTCTACCTTTAGAAAATGTAAACTTTGCTTTTGCTCCCCAATTGTCTTTATTATTTATCTTGTCAACTTTAACAATGTTACCATCCATCATTTGAAACTCTCTACCATTTAATGGTTGCCCGGCCCAAATACCTCCTGCTTCAATTCCAAGATTACCTAACTTTGTTTTAAAGTGAATAGTTGCTCTTCTTGTTTTTGGAACTGGAAAAGCAATTGATGAAACCGTTTCAGAAATTTCTACTTGATTAATATCTTCATGATAAACTGCTGTAGCATCAACATAACCAATTTTTGTTCCATATTTTAGTAGGTAAGCTGGATTTGCTCCCCACCAAAGCTGCGGACCAAAAGCAGCTTTCAAACCTTTTAAACTTCTTTTTCCATCAATTTCAAATCCTAAAGTTTCTCCATTGTAGATGTCTAAATTAGGACCATAGTTAGCTTCTGAATATAAAGCAAAGAAATCACCCTCGTAACCCCAATGATAATGGCCTGTTCTGTAAAAACCTTTAACTTCAAAATCCTTTGCATTCCAAGTGTATGATGCATTATAAACTTGTACTCTGTTATAATCACTTACAACAAGAGGACCATCTGGTGTGCTAAAAGATTGAGCTCTACCTCTATTTTCATAAAATATCTCGTTAATAGGATTCTCAGCAACTCTTCCTAAAATATTAAAATTTACATTTGCTTTCATATTAGAAGATGGGTTACCCTCAACACCAACAAAATAGGATTGCATGTGGTCAAAACCTAACTTATTGGGAAAATTAGTTGTGGTAGGATCATCACTTTTTGGTGTTGAAATTAAGCTTCCTCCTGTATTAAAGGTAGTAAATTCAGCTCTAAGATTACTAATATTTAAAATTCCACCTTTATTACTTTCTAATGCAGCCTTATCTGCTCTAGCTCTTAATGAAGCATCAATAAGATTAGCTTCATCAAATTGAGTATTCATTACAGCTTTGTTTGCAGTATCTGAGAAGGGATTAAATTTATGGATTTCTTTTAAAACATAATAAGCTGATCTAGGATATAATTGATAAAACCCTTTTTCATTTGTAGGTCCTTTGGCACATATACCAAACCATTCCTCGTTCATGTTGTTCTCTCCTTCAGTAAAGTCTTTTTGATAACCACCATTAGACCATGAAGCATTGTTTTCATGGGTATCTAAATTTTTTGTTTGACCATATTTCCACCATCCATCACTAAATTGGAAAGTAAATCCTCCTAAAGAGTTCCCTACTTTACCCATACCTGCTGCATTTTCGTATATTTCTTTCCAATTGCCTTTAAGATAGAATGCTTGTGCATTTTGATCTTCTTGATTTGTAAGAACATTAAATGCATCTGAACCAAATTCAGTAAATATAATTGGCTTACCATATTCATTTTTAACTCTTTCAAATAAATCTCCAAAAGAAACTCCACGATATACATTAGAACCCAATATGTCCACATCCTTACATTCTTGGGCAACGATATCTAAGAAAAGTAAATCACCATTACATATTGCAATTGGATGATTAGTATCAATTGATTTCATCTTAACAACAGCTTCATTAAATAATTTATACATTGAATGCGCTCTAGCTGTAGACTTTCTATCTTTAACTGGTATGTTTTCTGTTTCAGCTCCATCCCAAAACAAACCATAGTTGTTTTCATTTCCTAAAAGAAATAATAACAATCCTTTTGTATCTTTATATTCATTTGCTAATTGATTAACTTCTTTAAGGAGAAGTTCACGAGTTTTTACGTCTGAATATTCTGTATTTGGCTTCCATACTCCATCAATTGTTAAACCATATCTTCCAAATGAGTGATTTAACATGGTATAAATACCATAATTACTATGTATGTATTCAATCCATTTTTTTGGAATTCCTGTATAAACACGAATGGTATTTACACCCATATTTTTCAACAATCCCATTTCATCATCTAATGCATTTTTAATAAAATCATCTTTTTGATTCCATAAGCTGTAGGAATAATTTGTGCCAATTGGATAGTAATCCCAATTCATTCCATTAATGATAAAGTCTTTTCCGTTAACTTTAAGTTTAAATCCAGAACTACTTTTCTCGACTACTACTTTATCTGCTTGAGAAAAAATAGAAGAAGAATAAATTAATAATGAAAAGAGTAAAATAATTTTTTTCATAAGATGTACAAAATTTGTTGTTTGTAATATAAAATTTGGCTTTATTATAATTTATAAAATTAATGTAAATGTATTGGATATCAATTTAAAATGATGAAAAATAAATACAACAAAAAACATACAGCAAGTCAATTGTTGTATAGTCGACAGTATTTACCATCAAATAATTAAAATTCAATTACTTATATATAAATAAATTTGAAATAATTGAAAAAAAATTACTAAAATAAGCGTAATTTGTTGTGCTTTTGTATAGGTAAAATTAGTTGTATAATTAAAATTATACAGACAATATATACTCAGCTAAACCGTTTTCGTGGCTCAAATTCATTTTTTTACGCAAACGATATCGTTTTATCTCTACACTTCTTACAGAAATATTTAGTAGTGGAGCTATTTCTTTGGAGGATAAATTTAATCTCAAGTAAGCACAAAGTCTTAAATCATTTGGTGTTAATGCAGGATGTAAGCTTTTAAGTTTCTTCAAAAAGTCTTTATCAACAGTATCAAATGCTTCTTTAAATACATTCCAAGTATCTTCATTACTGATGTTTTTTGATATTTTTGAAATTACTGATTTTATACTGGTATTTTTATTTTCTTCATCGGCAGTTTTCTTTAAGTCTTCTTTAATCAATGATAAAAGTTCATCTTTCTTGATTAAGCTCATGGTAGAAACAGCCAATTCTTTATTTTTTGCATCGACATCCATTGAAAGCTGATCGTTTCGCAACTTCATTAACTGCTGTTCATTTTCCAATTCTTTAATCTCAAGTAACAAATTATTCTCTTCTATCAATTTAACTCTTTGTTGATGGTAATAATCTTGATACCTTTTATTGATCCAATAAGCTAAATAAACCAATCCAATTAAATAAATGAAAAGCGCTAAATTGGTTAAATACCAAGGCTTCAAAATTGTAAAATTATACACTGCTGTATTTTCAAGATTGGTATTTGCAATTTTAGATTGAACCACAAATTTATAATCTCCCGGAGATAGATTTTTGAAACTCACGGAAGGCTTATTACTCCAATGGCTCCAATTATCTTGAAAACCTTCTAATTTATATTGGTACTCTGCAGCAATATATTTATTAAATTGAGCTACAGAAAAATTTATTGAAATATTATTTTCATCGTGCTTTAATTCTCCTTCATCACCGATTGAAATATAACTTGCCTTATTATTAAGAGAATTTACACTAATTGAGGATATAAAAACTTTATTATTTTTAAAACTAAGGTCATTGATATTTATCGTATTGTAACCATCAGTTGTACCTATCAAATAACAATAATCATTAAGTTGAGTGATATTTTCATAACCCGTTAATGCATTGGTAAACTTAGAAGGAATAGGAATTGAGTTTTGTTTTAATTCATAGTTGAATTTATTTCGGTAGAAATAATAGATATAGTGTTTTGAGAAAAACCAAATTTTATTGGATTGATCCACAATCATTTTACCAGAGGTAAACTCATCATTTGTGAAAATTTTACTTAATGTAGCATCTTTTTCAAAAGTTTTATTTTTATTGTTTAACTTCAATACCCCATCTTTATATGCATAGTAAATGGTATTGTTATATTTAATTAAACTTGCATTTTTACCTTTAGTTGGATAATTTAATTTAACAACATTTACCGCTTTTGAAAAATCACTATCAATTTTAAATTTAAAAATCCCTTTATATTCATGACTCACATAAATCTCATTGGGTGAACTTAATTCAAAGTATTTGGATGAATAATCAAAGCCTGAAATTTTATTTCTAAAAACCCATTGGTTGTTGATTTTTTCTAGGACAGAAATACCATAATAATTACCTTGAAGCACTAAATTAGTATTTGAAATATTTTGAAATTTCCAAGTTCCCGATTGATTAAAAATACATTTGGCCGAAATATTATCAATAATAAATGTACCCGAATCATGACCGCAAAACAAAGTGTTTTGATTTACAAACAAAGTCCAAACCTGTCCTTTAGTTCCAGGAATAAAATGAAAAGTGTCAGAAGCGTTATTTAGTTTATAAAACAAGCCTTGATTAGTTCCTACATATAATTTTCCATTAAATAAAACGGAAGCGTAAACCGTACCTAATTTACCCGATTCGTCAGAAAAACTTTTAATTGGCGATTGTAGATTAATACAATTAATGCCATTATCGAGACCAATCCAAAGGTTTTGATCTACATCTTCAAATAAAGAAAGTACTGTATTATTGCTTAAACCATTTGTTTGTGAGATATGATAATCTATGTTTCCTGTTTTGGAAACAATATAAATCCCATCAGATATTGTTCCTATTGCAAAACTTCCATTATTTAATTGGCAACTGCTGTAAATGCTAGTATAATTTAATTCAGAATCAGCTGCAGTGCTAAATTTTGAAGCACCATTTTTATTTAACCTAAAAAAACCGTTTGATTGAGTATGGATAATTAAACCATAAGCATCTACAACAACATTAACAATTTTATTATTTTTAAAAAGCGCATCATTAGAAACTAATTTACTTTTTCCGTTTTCAATTTCAAATAATCCTTCATTAATAACTTGAAAATAAATTGCATTATCAGTTTTAAATGACTTGGTAATGTTATTTTTTGGAGTAATTATTTTATATTTTTTGGATTCTAAATCATAAATATAAATTCTATTTAAAGATTGAAAAACAACCCATTTATCAAAATTTAAGATATTCCAAAACTGTTCATCATCAATAAGCTTGTCTTTTATACTTTTACTTAATGAATAATATACCAATCGGCCGTTTGAATTTCTTTTCCAATATCCAAATTCCATATAACTTCCTGTATACACCCTATCATCTATGGATTTTACAGACCTTATTATTGTTTCATTTGGAGATTTGTATAGAGCCCAATTGGCTCCATTATATTCAAGTAATCCTTCGTTGTTAGCAAAATAAAGAAGATGGTTTTTATCTTGAGCTACCATCCAATTTTGGTTTCCAGCATTATAGATAACCGGATTGAATTTTACAATTGGTGGTAATTCTTGAGAAATTCCATTTAATGAAAATACTAAAATAAAAAAGGATACTATTCTAAAACAAAATATTTTGGGCATTATTTGTTTAAAATTAAAAGTTTATCAGCACTAAAGATATACAATATTGATAAATATCAAGGTTTTAAAACAAAAAAAAGCACGTTATAAATAACGTGCTTTTAATAATAAAAAACTTAACTTAACTTATTTAACTTAATTTTTAATAAATTTTGTTGTTGAAGTTTTACCTTCTATTGTACTATTTACAAAGTAAAGTCCGTTTTGAAGATTTGACACATCCAAAGTCATCGAATTAGACATAGGGTTTTTACTCATAACTTCTTGACCTAATAAATTGTAAATTGCAATACTTTCAATTGCTTCTTTCGCTTCAATAGTTAAACTTGTTGAAGTTGGATTAGGATACAATCTAACATTAGTTGTATTAAAAGTGTCTGCAGCCATAGTTGCAGCTCTGTATAAATAGATATTATCTATATAAACAGCACCTAGGTTAGATGTAATCAAAAACTGAGCAACATTATTTCTAATGTTTGGATTACTATTTCCAGCAATAAATGTAGAAATAGGAGCATCAATAGAAACCCATGTACCTTTAACTGTAGGCAAATAAGTTAACATGAAACTAGATGTCTCTCCAGATGTATCTGAAGTCCAAGCTGAGAATTTAGGATTTAATACTTTACCTACTAAATCCGTAGCTGTAGGAATCCAAAAATCCATATGGAAATCGGTCATATTAGTTGCGTCAATATGATTACCTGGTCCAAAATCTACTCCAATAAAATTACCAAAAGCAATTTTCTTAGTATCATTTCCAGCAATTTGAAGATCTGTAATAGGTGCTAAACCACCCCATCCTATACCAGCGGACCAGTCTAAAATGTTAATATTGGTGTATGCATTACTAAATAAAGAAATTACATCCCAATCATTTCTTGCAGGAGGTGTTGGAGCTGCTACCATTGGAACTTCAGTAACCACTAAATTTGCAGAAACACTTCCAGAAATATATGGTGCAGCAGCAGCTTGAGTCGCTGTTATCACAGATACACCAGGACCAACAACGGTTACAATATTTCCAGAAATAGTTGCAACAGCTGGGTTGCTACTTGTATAAGAAAATGCACCAGTACTATTACTTGTTGGATCTGTTAAAGCAAATGGAGCATCTCCAGTATTTTTAGCAGGAACAATAAAGTTACCAATAGTAGGTGTACCAGTAGGTGCAGCAGTTTTCCAGAAATAAATATTATCTAAATAGATAGCAGAAGGAGAAACTCCAGATTGCCCATCAAATTTCAATTGAAATACTGAATCCCAAGTCATACCTACAAAAGCACTCTTTGGTAAATCAACACTACTCCAACCAGAATTTACAAGAGGAATATTAACTAAGTATTCAGGCACTCCAGTACCATTGTTAATAGGAGATACTTTAACAGAGGTTGCATTGGCAGTCCAAATATCAATGTGTAAATACTCCATATTTGAAGCATTAGTTTGGTTCAAATAGGTTCCTTGATAATTAAAGTTGGTGTAAGCCATTGCAAAATTATTACCAGTTCCTGTTGGACTAAAAGTAGTATTTACAGATCCTGATTGTCCCCAGTTTGGATTGTAATCAGTTGCAACATTAGTGTAAGAATCACTGTAGATGGATACCACATCTACTTGAGCTTGTATTGGAGTTGGCGCATTTGTATTTGGCGCAGTTAATGGTTGTGAAGCTGTTTTCCAGAAATAGATATTGTCTAAATAAATGTTAGATGGAGAAACTCCAGCTTGACAATCAAATTTCAATTGGAAAATTGAATCCCAAGTCATACCC